>Ga0228675_1000019_pt1 | contig 190473 bp, 216 predicted proteins | sample 36D_rmetaG_FD_182786 | JGI IMG/M metagenome (GOLD analysis project Ga0228675, IMG submission 182786) | Seawater microbial communities from Monterey Bay, California, United States - 36D_r | ecosystem: Environmental > Aquatic > Marine > Coastal | place: USA: California | collected 2016-10-05
GCTCCATGTAAATACTTTCGCATCGGTTCTTTTTGTAAACTAGACCCAATGCAAGTATCCACATAGATTACTTGGTATTATTTTTTTAAAGAGCTATTGCTACACATGCTGTGCAACAAAGAAGTGAGAATTATACAGCAGCTCACTGGGCTGTCAACGCTTTTATCTGCTAAAAACGTCTTTATTTTTATTTATTTTTTTTCTTACTGAAAAAGGATGGTTTATTGTTATTTTTAAGCCAATAATTTGTCCCTTTCAGGCATAAAAAAGCCGGCTGAAAAGCCGGCTTCTTAATTGTTTTTTATACCTTTTTAGTCTTCTGATACTTCTTCTTTGCGATCGACTAATTCGACAATTGCCATTGGTGCTTTATCACCCGCACGTAAACCACATTTGAGAATGCGTACGTAACCACCTGGACGTGAAGATGAGCGTGGACCAATCTCAGAAAATAGTTTAGTCACTGCTTGTCTATCATCTAAACGTGAATACGCAAGACGGCGGTTAGCAACACTATCTGTTTTAGCAAGCGTAATTAATGGTTCTACAACACCACGTAATTCTTTTGCTTTTGGCAGCGTTGTGCGAATCATTTCATGTTCCATTAGAGAAGCAGCCATGTTTTTAAACATTGCTTTTCTATGGCTACTATTACGATTTAATTTACGACCAGAATTACGATGACGCATTTTTATTACCCTATAATATCTTTATGCTGAAATTAATTCAGACTGATTATTTCTGTTCTAGTGATGAAGGCGGCCAGTTTTCAAGCTGCATACCTAATGATAGACCTTTCGTCGCTAGTACATCTTTGATTTCAGTTAGCGATTTTCTACCTAAGTTAGGAGTTTTCAACAATTCCATTTCACTACGTTGAATTAAGTCGCCAACGTAGTAGATGTTTTCTGCTTTCAGACAATTAGCTGAGCGAACTGTTAAGTCTAGTTCATCAATCGCTTGAAGCAATGCTGGATCAACCGTTGGTTCTTCTTTTTCAACAGTTTGTTCTTCAATCACTTTAAAGTCGACAAATGATGATAGTTGGTCACTCAGAATAGTTGATGCGAATTTTATCGCCTCTTCAGCTTCTAATGTGCCATCTGTATCGACATCAATGATTAATTTATCTAAATCTGTTCTGTTCTCAACACGTGCACTTTCAACGTTATATGTCACCATATTGACTGGGCTATATGACGCATCTATGTATAACTGTCCAATAACGCGATCATCTTCTTCATTGTCAACACGTGTATTAGCTGGCTGATAGCCTCTGCCTTTTGCCACTTTAAACGTGATAGATAGGCTACCACCGGTTAAGTTCGCAATGACATGGTCTGGATTAACGACTTCAACATTATGAGGAAGTTGAATATCACCTGCTGTAACAGGGCCAACACCTTCTTTTGTTAATGTTAAAACAACTTCAGACTGCTCATGTAATATAACAGCGATACCTTTCATATTAAGCAAGATATCTAAGACATCTTCTTGAACGCCATCGATTGCTGAATATTCATGTACTACACCATCGATTTGTGCTTCGATTACTGCGGTACCTTCCATTGAAGACAATAGAACCCGTCTTAAGGCATTACCTAATGTATGACCAAAACCACGTTCTAACGGCTCTAATACAAGGCGTGTACGTGTGTTGCTTGATTTTTTAATGTCAACAATGCGTGGCTTTAAAAATTGACTCATATAAGTCGTCATGCAAATTCCTCTAAATAAATCTCGATTAGGATTTAGTTATTATTTTGAGTAAAGTTCAACAACTAGGTGCTCTTCAATATCTGAAGGCAATTCATCACGTTCTGGATCTCGTTTGAATTCACCCGCTAATGTTGTTGAGCTAACTTCAATCCACTCAGGGAAACCAAGTTGTTCAGCCACTGTCATAGCGTTGATAATACGCTCTTGTTTTTTCGCTTTCTCACGTACTTCAACTTTATCGCCTGGTTTGACAAGGTATGAAGCAATATTAACTACTTTGTTGTTAACCAAGATTGCTTTATGTGCAACAAGCTGTCTAGATTCTGCACGTGTAGCACCAAAGCCCATGCGATATGCAACGTTATCTAATCTTCTTTCAAGAAGGTTTAGTAAGTTTACGCCGGTAGCACCACGCGCATTATCAGCCATTTTGTAATAGCCTCTAAATTGCTTTTCTAGTACGCCATATATACGACGTAATTTTTGCTTAGCTCTAAGTTGAGTTGCATATTCTGTTTCACGACCACGTCTAGCACCATGCTGACCTGGTTTTTGCTCCATTTTACATTTGCTTTCTAGTGGGTTGCCACGTGCAAACAAACCTAAGTCAACACCTTCTCTACGAGATAACTTGCTACGAGAGCCTCGAGTAAATTTAGCCATAATTAAGTTCTCCTAGACTCTAAACGCGTCTGCGTTTTGGTGGACGACAACCATTATGAGGAATTGGTGTTACGTCAGTAATATTATTGATCTTGAAGCCAAGGTTATTTAACGCACGGACTGCAGATTCGCGACCTGGACCAGGACCTTTAATTTCCACGTCTAGGTTTTTCATACCGAAGTCTTTGACGACTTGGCCTGCTTTTTCTGCTGCTACTTGCGCTGCGAATGGCGTGCTCTTACGAGAACCTCTAAAACCACAACCACCCGAAGTTGCCCAAGATAAAGCATTACCTTGTCTGTCAGTGATAGTGATAATCGTGTTGTTAAATGATGCATGGACGTGTGCTACGCCATCTACCACATTCTTTTTAACACGCTTGCGCTGCCGTGCTGGTGAATTTGCTGCCATCAGTTCGCCTCTTTACTTAATCATTCTGCGAGGACCTTTACGAGTCCTTGCATTAGTTTTTGTTCTTTGACCGCGGAGAGGAAGACCTCTACGATGGCGGACACCACGATAGCAACCAAGATCTTTGAGACGTTTAATGTCCATAGAGACTTCACGTCTTAAGTCACCTTCTACAGTGAACTTAGCAACTTCTGTACGAAGTGACTCTACTTCTTGTTCTGATAAATCACGAATTTTGACATCTTGTTTTACGCCTGCTGCAGCGCAAATTTGACGCGCACGTGTAATTCCGATGCCATAAATGGCCGTTAAGCCAATTACAGTGTGTTTTTGAACGGGAACATTAATCCCAGCAATACGAGCCATTAAGCTACCCTAATCCTTCAATAGTGAACAGAGAATTATATCAGATAATTCTTCTATTCAACAATAATTTAATTCAGTTATTTATCTTAACCTTGGCGTTGCTTATGACGTGCTTCTTTACAGATAACACGCAATACACCTTTACGTTTTACAATTTTGCAATTGCGGCAAATCTTTTTTACTGATGCCTGGACTTTCATCTATCTTCTCCAATACTTCTTTAATATCGGTTGTTTCTAGCCTAAAAAGCCAGTCATACCATTGTTGTTTTTGTTCTGCTTACGCATCAAACTTTCGTATTGCTGTGACATCATATGTGATTGGACTTGTGAGACGAAGTCCATCACTACAACAACAATAATCAATAGTGAGGTACCACCGAAATAGAAGGGTACACTCCAATATAAAATCAAGAATTCTGGCAGCAAACATACAGCTGAAATATAGATAGCACCAGCAAGTGTTAATCTGCCCATTACGCTATCTATATAACGTGTTGTTTGTTCACCTGGTCTAATACCAGGAATAAACGCACCTGATTTTTGTAAATTTTCTGCTGTCTCTTTCGGGTTGAATACTAACGCAGTATAAAAGAAACAAAAAAAGATAATCGCAACGGCATAGGACAACACATACATCGGTTGACCTGGTGACATTAATGTCGAAATATCTTTTAACCAACCCATGCCTTGAGCACTACCAAACCAGCCTGCAATGGTTGCTGGAAAGAGGATAATACTCGATGCGAATATTGGTGGTATAACACCTGCCATGTTTAACTTAAGTGGTAAGTGAGTCACTTGACCTTGTACCATTTTACGACCTTGCTGACGCTTGGCGTAATGGACTGGGATACGTCGCTGAGCTCTTTCAACGAAGACAACAAATGCTGTCACTGCTAAGGCTAGTATCGCAATCACGATAACTAAAAACGTATGTAATTGACCTGTCCTTGCTAGTTCTAACGTGCCACCGACGGCAGATGGCAAACCAGCAACGATACCTGCAAAGATAATCAATGAGATACCATTACCAATGCCACGCTCTGTAATTTGTTCACCTAACCACATTAAGAACATGGTGCCTGTCACCAAGGTAATCACAGCACTGATTCTAAATATAAAACCTGGATCGATAACAACACCAACACCTGCAGCACTTTGGCTTTCTAAAGCAATAGCTATACCTAATGCTTGGAAAGTTGCTAAAACTAGTGTGCCGTAACGTGTGTATTGTGTAATCTTTCTTTTACCTGCAGCGCCTTCTTTTTTCATTTGGGCAAGCTTAGGATGGACCACCGTTAATAATTGCATAATGATCGATGCAGAAATATACGGCATGATTCCTAATGCAAATACAGACAGTCGTTCGAGCGCTCCACCCGAGAACATGTTGAACATGTCTAAGATTGTGCCTTTTTGTTGCTCGAACATGATCGCTAGTGCACCTGGATCAATACCTGGCACTGGAATAAATGTTCCTAAGCGAAAAACAAGCAAGGCGCCCAGAACAAAAAGTAAGCGACTCTTCAGTTCGCTATATTTTCCTGTCGCTAGTAGTTCGCGTTGTTTGTTTTTTTCCACAGTCTTTACTCTTCTACTTTACCACCGACAGCTTCGATTGCTTTTTGAGCACCCGCTGTCGCTGCTAAACCTTTAGTTGTTACTGCAGATGTAATATCACCTGAGCCAATTACTTTTGCACGAAGAATATTCTCTGAAATAACACCAGCTGATTTTAACGCCAGCAAGTCAACTACTTCTAAGCCAAGGTTTTGCAATACATCTAAACGCACTTCTGCCGTTGTCACCGCTTTGCGTGATGAGAAACCCACTTTTGGCAAACGACGTTGTAAAGGCATTTGACCACCTTCAAAACCACGTTTAGTAAAACCACCCGAACGTGATTTTTGACCCTTGTGGCCCCGTCCTGCAGTCTTACCCAGACCAGAACCAATACCGCGGCCTACACGTTTCGCGTCTTTTTTAGCTCCTGGAGCTGGCACAATTGTATTTAAGTTCATTTTAAACTTCCTCGACCTTCAATAGATATGACACGTGATTAATCATGCCTCTATTTTCTGGCGTATCGATGACGAGTGCACTGCTGCCGGTTTTCCTTAAACCAAGACCTGCAACACATGCTTTATGTTTTGCTAAGCGACCAATTGTGCTTTTCAGCAATGTCACTTTTAATTTACCTTGAGCTGCCATTATTTTATTCCATGATCTCAGCAACAGATTTGCCACGTTTGGCAGCAATTGCTTCTGGGTTATTCATGTCAGTCAAACCTTTAATTGTTGCACGAACAACATTTAATGGGTTTGTTGAACCAATTGATTTAGCGAGTACATTATGAACACCAACGGCATCGAATACTGCACGCATCGCACCACCTGCAATAACACCTGTACCTTCAGATGCTGGCTGCATGAAAACTTTTGCAGCGCCGAAGTGTGATGTCACAGGATGTTGCAAAGTATGTCCATCTAATGTGACAGTTTGCATATTCTTACGTGCTTCATCCATTGCTTTTTGAATAGCAACAGGTACTTCACGTGCTTTACCTTGACCGAAGCCGACGCGACCTTCGCCATCACCAACCACCGTTAAAGCAGAAAAACCAAATACGCGACCACCTTTTACCACTTTTGCGACGCGGCGGATGCCAACTAACTTTTCTACAAAACCATCTGTAGGTTGTTGTCGTTGTTCATTTTGAGCCATGAGCTAAACCCTATGTAAAATTAAAACTGCAAGCCGTTTTCACGGGCAGCTTCAGCGAGTGCTTGCACTCGACCATGATATTTAAAACCAGAGCGATCGAATGACACTGCTGTGACACCTTCGCTAGATGCGCGTTGAGCAATGGCTTTACCGACAATCGCTGCCGCTTCAGCATTACCACTGCTTTTTAATTCTTTCTTCACGTCAGCGTCTAGTGTTGATGCAGACGCGATGACTTTTGTACTGTCATGCGAAATCACTTGTGCGTATATATGACGTGGCGTTCTGTGTACAGTTAGACGATATGACTCGAGCTCTTTCATTTTTGCTCGTGATCTCGTGGCTCTGCGTAAACGTGATATTTTCTTATCCATAGTTTTGCCTAATTATTTCTTCTTAGCATCTTTACGAGCAACATACTCGTCTGTGTAACGTACGCCTTTACCTTTATAAGGTTCAGGTGGACGATACGCACGAATATCTGCCGCGACTTGACCTACTGCTTCTTTATCAGCACCAGTTACAATGATTTCAGTTTGGCTTGGTGTTTCAATTTTAATGCCTTCTGGCACCATGTATTGAACAGGGTGTGAAAAACCTAATGTCAGATCTAGCTTGCTACCTTGCGCTTTAGCACGGTAACCAACACCTACTAACGTTAATTTCTTTTCAAAACCTTGGCTCACACCAATCACCATATTGTTTAACAAAGCACGTGTTGTGCCTGCTAATGCAACTGATTGCTTTGCCTCGTTACGAGCAGATGACTTTAGTGTCGTTCCTTCTTGCTTTACTTCAACAGCGCTATGAACATTGCGTGTTAAAGTGCCTTTAGTACCTTTAATAGATACTTCGGTGCCGTTCAAAGAAACTTCTACGCCTACCGGTATTTCTATTGACGCATTAGCTATACGTGACATTCTATATTCTCCAATACTCTAGCTAACAGCACACAGGACTTCACCGCCCTGGCCAAGTGAGCGTGCTTTACGATCAGTCATTACACCTTGTGATGTAGAGATAACCGCAATACCTAAACCTGCAATGATTTTTGGCAGCTCATTTGCTGCTTTGTAAACGCGAAGACCAGGTTTACTTACGCGATCAATTTGTGAAATAACAGGCTTGCCTTCAAAATACTTAAGTGCAATTGAAAGGACTTTTTTGCCTTCTATTTCTGAAACGTTATGTGCAGAAATGTAACCTTCATCTGCAAGTACTTTTGCTATGCTCACTTTTACATTTGAACAAGGCATCGCTACTTCAGTTTTATTCGCTTGTTGTGCATTGCGAATACGCGTTAGCATGTCTGCAATTGGGTCTGTCATACTCATTTTATTCTAGCTCCACAAATTCTATCAGTGCTTACCAACTAGCCATTACAAGGCCAGGGATATCACCTTTCATTGCATGTTCGCGTAGTTTATTTCTAGACAAACCGAACTTGCGGTAATAACCGTGTGGGCGTCCTGTTAAGTTACAACGGTTTCTCATGCGACTTGCGCTTGAATTCCGTGGTAATGCATGAAACTTTTTAGCTGCTTCTTGACGCTCTTCAAAAGACAATGCTGGGTTTAGCATTTGCTTTTTGAGTTCAGCGCGTTTAACAGCATATTTTTTCACTAATTTTTCGCGTTTAATTTCGCGATTAACCATGCAGCGTTTAGCCATAACTTAGTCCATCCAACCTATATTTATTTTCTGAAAGGGAATTTAAATGCAGCCAACAATGCATGCGACTCTTCAGCCGTTTTTGCTGTTGTTGTAATACTGATATCCATTCCCCTTAGCTTATCAATTTTATCGTACTCAATTTCTGGGAATATAATTTGTTCTTTCACCCCCATACTGTAATTACCTTGCTTATCAAAAGATTTAGGACTCAAACCACGAAAATCCCGTTCTCTTGGAATCGCAATCGTAATCAAACGATCTAAGAAATCATACATACGGTCTGAACGTAATGTGACTTTACAACCTACTGGCCAGCCCTCACGTAATTTAAACCCTGCAATTGATTTCTTTGCTTTAGTGACAACTACTTTCTGACCTGAAATTTTTTCCATATCAGATACGGCGTTTTCTAATACTTTCTTATCAGTTAACGCTTCACCCACACCCATGTTAAGTGTGATCTTAGTCACTTTAGGTACTTCCATTACTGATTTATAACCAAATTGCTCTGTTAGCTGTTTGACTACTTCATCACGATAAAAATCTTTTAATCTGCTCACTGTAATTACCTAATTCGTCGCTTATGCGCCGACAACTTCGCCGTTTGATTTAAACACGCGAACCTTGCGGCCGTCATCTAAAATTTTAAAGCCCACTTTTTCGCCCTTGCCTGTAGCAGGGTTTAATAAAGCCAGGTTTGAACCATCAATCGGCATTTCTTTTTCTAAGATGCCGCCTATTGTTCCAGTATTCGGATTTGGCTTAGTGTGCTTTTTCACCAAGTTGACACCTTCAACCACGAACTTACCATCTTCTCCGCGGGCTTTGATTTCACCTTGTTTACCACGATCTTTGCCGGCTAATACGACAACTTGATCACCTGTTTTCAATCTTTCCATCTCAGCGTCTCCTAAAACTTATAGCACTTCAGGCGCTAACGAAATAATCTTCATGAACTTCTCACCACGTAGTTCACGTGTTACAGGACCAAAGATACGTGTGCCAATTGGCTGATGTGCTGCGTTTAATAGCACAGCTGCATTAGCATCAAAGCGAATTAATGAACCATCAGGACGACGAACACCTTTACGTGTTCTAACGATGACAGCATTGTGTACTTCACCTTTTTTGACTTTACCGCGTGGCGCAGCTTCTTTGATTGTGACTTTAATAACGTCACCAATACCTGCATAACGACGGTGTGAACCGCCTAGTACTTTAATACATTCAACACGTCGTGCACCGCTGTTATCCGCGGCATCTAGACTACTTTGCATTTGAATCATGGTCTAAACTCCAATATAACCGGTATTACTTAGCACGTGTCACAACGTCGACTAATTTCCAACACTTAGTCTTTGACATTGGTCGTGTTGATGTAATGTTGACAACATCGCCTACGTTGCATGTGTTTGCTTCATCATGTGCATGCAATTTTGTAGAACGTTTTACATATTTTTTATAAAGTGGGTGCGGTACTTTACGCTCAACCAACACAGTGATTGATTTATCCATCTTATCGCTGATGACGCGACCCGTTACTAAACGAATATTATTTTCTTGTTCACTCATGTCTACGCCCTATTTCTTTTCGCTTAGTACAGTTTTGATGCGTGCAATATCACGGCGAACACGTTTCATTTCGCTACTGCGCGTCAATTGACCCGTCGCATGCTGCATGCGTAAGTTGAACTGCTCTTTATGCAACTCATCTAGCTCTTGCGTCATTTCTTCAGCAGATTTTGCTCTAATTTCACTTGCTTTCATTACAGTACTGCCCGTGTGACAAATGTTGTTTTAACCGGAAGTTTTGCAGCAGCTAAACGGAACGCTTCACGTGCCACTTCTTCTTCAACACCTTCCATTTCATATAGCATGCGACCTGGTTGTACATTAGCAACCCAGTACTCGACATTACCTTTACCTTTACCTTGACGTACTTCAAGCGGCTTACTGGTAATTGGTTTGTCCGGAAAAACACGGATCCAAATTTTGCCGCCACGTTTGATGTAACGTGTCATCGCACGACGTGCTGCTTCAATTTGACGAGCTGTAATGCGACCACGGTCTACAGATTTAAGGCCGAACTCACCGAAACTCACTTTCGAACCACGGTTAGCTAACCCACGGTTACGCAGCTTCATCTGCTTTCTAAATTTTGTTCTTTTTGGCTGTAACATTGGTTAAAACCTTATTTTTCAACTGGGGCTTCAGTTTGCGCATGTGCGTCGAAAACTTCGCCCTTAAAAATCCAAACTTTGACACCAATGATGCCGTAAGTCGTGTTCGCTTCTGCTGTGCCGTAATCAATGTCAGCACGTAATGTGTGTAATGGAACACGACCTTCACGATACCATTCGGTACGTGCGATTTCGGCACCATTCAAACGGCCTGCAACATTAATACGAATACCTTCCGCACCTAAACGCATAGTATTCGTTACAGCACGTTTCATCGCTCTACGGAACATGATACGACGCTCTAATTGCTGCGCGACACTCTCAGCAACTAAAGTTGCATCTAGCTCAGGTTTGCGAATTTCTTCTACGCCGACATTGACGGGAACACCCATAATAGCTGACACCTCTTGGCGCAACTTATCGATATCTTCGCCTTTTTTGCCAATAACGATACCCGGACGCGCCGTATGAATCGTGATTTTAGCGTTCTTTGCAGGTCTATCTACTTGAATTTTACTGACCGAAGCATGTGACAATTTATCCTTAAGATAAGCACGTACTTTCAGATCTTTATCTAGTAGACCAGAAAACTCAGAAGAATCGGCATACCAGATCGAATTCCAATCCTTAATTATACCAAGTCTAAAGCCAGTTGGGTGAACCTTTTGTCCCATAAGTATTCTCTCTTACTTTTCGTCTACAACCACAGTAATGTGGCTTGTGCGTTTAAGGATACGGTTACCACGTCCTTTAGCACGTGGTGACATACGTTTCATTGTTGAACCTTCATCGACCATAACAGCAGCTACATAAAGCTCATCGATATCTGCACCATCATTATGTTCAGCATTTGCGATGGCAGAGTTTAAAACCTCTTTCATCAAAACTGCTGCTTTCTTCGGGCTGAAGGTTAATAAGTTAATTGCCTTTTCAACGGGCAATCCTCTGATTTGATCTGCAACTAAACGTACTTTTTGTGCAGAAATTCTTGCGTAGCTATATTTTGCTTTCGTCGCCATTTCTCTACCCCTGACCTATCGCGCTTTCTTATCAGCGATATGACCTTTAAAGGTACGCGTTGGAGAAAACTCACCCAACTTGTGCCCAACCATATCTTCTGTAATGAATATAGGTAGGTGTTGTCTACCATTATGAACAGCAATCGTAAGACCAATCATATCTGGAATAATCATCGAACGACGAGACCATGTTTTGATTGGACGCTTATTATTTGCTTCTACTGCTTCTAAAACCTTTTTTTCAAGGTGCAGGTCTATAAAAGGACCTTTTTTAATTGAACGCGGCATACTTAATTCCTAGCCTTTATTTCTTATTACGACGACGTACAATCAAATTATCTGTACGCTTGTTTTTACGAGTTTTGTAGCCTTTAGTTGGCATACCCCATGGTGATACCGGGTGACGACCACCTGATGTACGACCTTCACCGCCACCATGTGGATGATCTACCGGGTTCATTACGACACCACGAACGGTAGGACGAACACCACGCCAGCGTGTTGCTCCAGCCTTACCTAGCGATCTTAGTGAATGTTCACCATTACCTACTTCGCCAAGTGTTGCTTTACAATCAAGAGGAATCTTACGCATTTCACCTGAACGTAAACGCAATGTTGCGTAGCCATTTTCACGTGCAACATACTGCGCACTACTACCGGCACTACGTGCAATTTGAGCACCTTTACCAGGTTTCATCTCAATACAGTGAATCGTGCTACCTAGGGGTATGACAGATAACTTCATTGCATTACCTGCACGAATCGCTGCATTCTCACCTGACTCTAATCTATCTCCAGCCACAACACCTTTAGGCGCGATGATGTATGCTTTCTCACCATCTGCATAGCATAATAATGCAATATGTGCTGTACGGTTTGGATCGTATTCAATACGCTCTACCACTGCTGGAATGCCATCTTTGTTACGCTTAAAGTCGATAAGACGGTAACGTTGTTTATGACCACCACCACGATGTCTTACCGTGATGCGACCTGCATTATTTCTACCGCCTGATTTTGCCTTTTTCTCAACCAATGGTGCATATGGTGCACCACGGTGGAGATCTGCTGTTTTAACTTCAACAACAAACCTGCGGCCAGCCGATGTAGGTTTAGCTTTTTTTAACGCCATTCCTGTTTCCTCACCCGTATTCTATTTATTTATTCAGCGCCAACAAAGTTGATGTCTGACCCTTCAACTAATGTTACGTAAGCTTTTTTCCAGTCACTACGCTTGCCCATGATCTGACCTGTGCGTTTAGACTTACCTTTCACATTAGTTGTCGTCACTGACTCAACTTTCGTTTCAAACAGTTGTTCAACCGCTTTTTTAATTTCTAACTTGTTCGCATCTGGCAATACTTTTAGGACTACCTGATTATGGTTTTCAGCAACGCGAGTCGCTTTTTCTGCCACAACTGGCCCTAAAATAATTTTTGTTAAGCGTTCTGAGTTCATAGTAATGACTCCTCTAATTTGCGAACAGAATCTTCACTCATGACCACTTTTTCAAAACGTAACAACGCAACAGGATTTACATGTGCTGCATCAGTCGCTGCAATGTCATATAAGTTGCGTGAAGCTAATGCTAGGTTACCCGCTGCATTTTCAGTAACGATGAGTGCATTTTTCACACCTAGAGCATCTGTTTTAGCTAATAAGTCTTTCGTTTTTGGTGTTGCTAAGTCTACTTTATCTACAATAACTAAGCTGTCTTTACGACGTAGTTCAGACAAAATAGAGCAAAGTGCATTACGATACACTTTACGATTCACTTTTTGACTGTAATCGCGTGGCTTAGCAGCAAAGGTTGTACCACCAGAACGCCAGATCGGACTTCTGATTGTTCCTGCACGCGCGCGACCACTCCCTTTTTGAGCAAAAGGTTTACGACCACCACCACTCACTTCTGAGCGTGTTTTTTGCGCGTGTGTTCCTGCTCTTGCACCAGCTAAATACGCTGTTACGACTTGATGAACCAAAGATTCATTGTATTCACGATCGAACATCGCTTCAGAAACAGTGATGTTTCCGGCTTTAGCTCCATCAAATGATTGTAATTGAAGATCCACAATTATTCCCCTAAGAATCTTTTAGGCTTTTACAGCAGGACGAACAACAACGTCACACCCTGTTGCGCCTGGGACAGAGCCCTTCACTAACAGTAAGTTTCGTTCTTCATCTACCCTAACTACCGATAGGTTTTGTAAAGTACGTTTCTTATCACCCATATGTCCTGCCATTTTCTTGCCCTTAAAGACACGACCTGGCGTTTGACATTGGCCGATTGAACCAGCAGAACGGTGAGAGATAGAGTTACCATGTGTGGCATCACCACCACGGAAACCATAACGCTTCATACCACCTGCAAATCCTTTACCTTTTGTTATACCGCTAACATCAATTTTCTGACCCGCTTCAAACATGCTTACTTTGATTTCTGAACCAAGCTCAAGCTCTGATTCACCTTCAACAGTAAACTCGCACACTTTGTGACCAGAAGCAGATTCTGCTTTTGCAAAGTGTCCAGCTTGGGGCTTAGTGACACGTGATGTTTTCTTTGAACCCACTGTTACTTGGACAGCACTATAGCCATCTGTCTCAACCGTTTTTAATTGGCTGACACGGTTAGGTTCAACTTCGATTACCGTTACGGGAGTTGATACGCCATCTTCTGTGAAGACGCGTGTCATTCCACGTTTACGGCCGACAAGTCCAATAGTCATTGCTCGAGCCCCTCTTAATTCAACTTGATCTGGACATCTACACCAGCGGCGAGATCCAGTTTCATGAGTGCATCTACTGTTTTATCAGTAGGCTCAACAATGTCCATAAGGCGTTTGTGTGTACGGATTTCATACTGATCCCGTGCATCCTTATTGACGTGCGGCGAAATCAAAACGGTAAAACGTTCTTTCTTTGTCGGCAATGGAATAGGTCCATTGATACGAGCGCCAGTACGTTTTGCTGTTTCGACAATTTCTTTAGCCGATTGATCTATCAGACGGTGATCGAATGATTTCAAGCGGATTCTTATAGTTTGGTTTGTTGCCATTATTTATTTACTCAGTGATTTTACTAACGACACCAGCACCAACGGTACGGCCGCCTTCACGAATAGCAAAGCGTAATCCTTCTTCCATCGCAATCGGTGCAATTAGGGTTACGTCCATTTTCACATTATCGCCAGGCATAACCATTTCTACGCCCGATGGTAATTCACATGCACCTGTTACGTCTGTTGTTCTAAAGTAGAACTGAGGACGGTAGCCATTGAAGAATGGTGTGTGTCGGCCACCTTCGTCTTTCGACAAGATGTACACTTCCGCTTCAAATTGCGTATGTGGCTTGATTGTGCCTGGGTGTGATAAGACTTGACCACGGTCAACTTCTTCACGCTTCGTTCCACGCAGTAATACACCTACGTTGTCACCAGCTTGACCTTCGTCAAGTAACTTACGGAACATTTCTACACCAGTACAGGTGGTTGTCTGTGTCTCTTTGATACCGACAATTTCAAGCTCTTCACCCACTTTAACAATACCGCGCTCTACACGACCGGTTACTACTGTACCGCGGCCTGAGATTGAGAATACATCTTCAATCGGCATTAGGAAAGCACCGTCTACTGCACGTTCTGGTTCTGGAAAGTAGCTGTCCATCACTTCACCAAGCTTAAGGATAGAGGGAACACCGATATCGCTTGTGTCGCCTTCTAACGCTTTAAGCGCAGAGCCAACTACGATTGGTGTGTCATCACCTGGGAAGTCATATTTGTCTAGTAATTCGCGTACTTCCATTTCGACTAGTTCGATGAGTTCTTCGTCATCAACCATGTCGGCTTTGTTTAGGAATACTACGATGTAAGGTACACCTACTTGACGTGACAATAGGATGTGCTCACGTGTTTGTGGCATTGGACCGTCTGCTGCGTTTACAACTAATATCGCACCGTCCATTTGGGCTGCACCTGTAATCATGTTTTTAACATAATCAGCATGGCCTGGGCAGTCTACGTGTGCGTAGTGTCGTGCATTGGTTTCGTATTCTACGTGTGATGTCGCAATGGTAATACCGCGCTCTCTTTCTTCTGGCGCGTTATCAATATCCGCAAAATCTTTTGCTTCACCACCTTGCGCTTCTGCCATTACCTTGGTAATTGCCGCTGTCAATGTAGTCTTACCGTGATCTACGTGACCAATCGTGCCCACATTGACATGTGGTTTCGTTCTTTCAAATTTTTCCTTGGACATCTTTCGTCTACCTCACTTAACTATATTCGTTATCTTGTTTTACTAATGACCGCATCGGCCACGTTGTTAGGTGTTTCTGCATATTGAGCAAACTCCATTGAGTAGGTTGCTCGACCCTGCGTTGCAGAACGTAAATCAGTTGCATAACCAAACATTTCAGCTAATGGCACTTCAGCACTAATAATTTTACCGCTGGGGGCATCATCCATCCCACCAACCATGCCACGGCGACGATTCAAGTCTCCCATCACATCACCCATGTATTCTTCTGGTGTTACAACCTCGATTTTCATCATTGGCTCAAGTAGAGCTGGGTCTGCTTCAAGCGCCCCATTTCTAAACCCAAGCGATCCAGCAACCTTAAACGCCATTTCATTCGAGTCCACATCATGATATGACCCGTCGAATAAAACCACCTTGACATCTTCTACTGGGTAGCCGGCTATTACACCATTTTTCATTTGCTCTTGTATACCCTTATCTACAGAAGAAATGTATTCTTTTGGCACCGATCCGCCAATAGTCGCATTTTCAAAGGCATAGCCCGTACCTGATGCTTGTGGTTCTAAGCGTAACCAAACATGGCCATACTGACCACGGCCACCAGATTGGCGCACAAATTTGCCTTCAGCCTCGACTGTTTTACGAATAGATTCACGATATGCCACTTGTGGCGCACCGACATTCGCATCCACTGTAAACTCACGTTTTAAGCGGTCTACGATGATATCAAGATGTAATTCACCCATGCCCGCAATGATAGTTTGTGCAGACTCTTGATCAGTCGAAACTCGGAAGGAGGGATCTTCTTTTGCTAGCTTACCTAGCGCAATACTCATCTTCTCTTGATCCGCTTTTGTTCTTGGCTCGATTGCGACCGAAATAACCGGTTCTGGAAACTCCATACGTTCTAATGTGATCTGATTATCAGGGTTACACAATGTGTCACCCGTTGTGGTGTCTTTTAGTCCAATCGCTGCTGCAATATCCCCCGCCCGCACTTCTGTTATTTCTTCACGCGAGTTACTGTGCATTTGGACTAAACGACCAATTCTTTCTTTTTTTCCTTTGACTGGATTAAAAACAGCATCGCCTGTCTTTAACACGCCTGAGTAAACTCTAAAGAATGTCAGTGTCCCTACAAATGGGTCGGTTGCGATTTTAAATGCTAACGATGCGAAGGGTTCATTATCATCAGCATGACGCTCTGCTGTTTCATCTCCGTCAATCATGCCATTAATGGCCGGCACATCTTCTGGTGATGGCATATATTCGATCACCGCATCCAACATTGCTTGCACGCCTTTATTTTTAAAAGCTGAACCACAAAATGCCGGGACGATCTGGTTGGCTAGTGTTTGTAGACGAATGCCTGTTTTAATATCTTGTTCGGATAATTCACCACTCTCGAGGTATTTATCCATTAATTCTTCATTGGCTTCAGCTGCTGCTTCAACCATTTGTTCACGATATGATTCACACTCTTCAAGCATCTCTGAAGCAATATCTCTTGCTTCGTAGGTGGCACCCATATCGTCTTCGCTCCAGTAGATCGCTTTCATACGAACGAGATCAACCACGCCTTCGAAGCTTTCTTCAGCACCGATAGGTAATTGCATTGGAACGGGGTTTGCGCCTAAGCGCTCTTTGATTTGTTCTATAACTCGCAGGAAATTAGCCCCTGACCGATCCATCTTATTGACGAAAGCCATTCTTGGGACATGATATTTATTAGCTTGGCGCCAGACAGTTTCAGATTGTGGTTCTACACCACCCACTGCGCAAAATACAGCTGCTGCACCATCGAGTACGCGTAGTGAACGTTCAACTTCAATTGTGAAATCAACGTGGCCTGGGGTATCAATAATATTAATACGGTGCTGTGGATATCGTTTATCCATGCCCGACCAGAAACAAGTCGTTGCGGCCGATGTGATTGTAATGCCACGCTCTTGCTCCTGTTCCATCCAGTCCATCGTGGCAGCGCCATCATGCACTTCACCTATTTTGTGCGATATACCCGTATAAAACAGCACACGCTCAGTCGTCGTGGTTTTACCCGCGTCGATATGTGCCATGATGCCGATATTACGGTATCGATTTATAGGTGTGCTTCGTGCCACTATCGGTACTCTATAGTTAATAAATAATTGTTAAAGAACAGGTGTAACTTACTATGTAACCGGTCGAACGCTGCGCCTTCAGTCCAGAAGAATTTAAGGCGCAGATAAAACTTAAAAACGGAAGTGAGAAAACGCCTTGTTTGCCTCTGCCATTCTATGTGTGTCTTCTTTCTTCTTAACAGCCGTACCTTTACCATCAAAAGCATCTGTTAATTCGCCCGCTAAACGCATCGCCATTGATTTCTCACCACGACTACGTGCTGCTTCAGCTAACCAACGCATTGCTAGAGCTGTACGACGTTCTGCACGTACTTCAACAGGCACTTGGTATGTTGCACCACCCACGCGACGTGATTTCACTTCAACCATCGGGCTTATGTTTTCAAGTGCTTGTTGGAATACCACTAAGGCATCTGCTGATTTGGATTCTGCAACAGAATCTAGTGCATCGTATGCGATTTTTTCAGCAACTGATTTTTTGCCATCTTTCATGATGACGTTAATGAATTTAGCTAACCCAATGTTTGAAAACTTTGGATCTGGCAATACTTCACGTTTGGCAACTACCCTTCTTCTTGGCATCTGTCTTTCCTAATCTTTAATTCGATACTGTCTTAATGACGCTTAATTTTTCGGACGCTTAGCGCCGTACTTAGAACGACCTTGACGACGTTCCGCCACACCAGAAGTATCTAATGCACCACGAACTGTGTGATAACGTACACCCGGTAAATCTTTAACACGACCACCACGAATCAATACGACCGAGTGCTCTTGTAAATTATGGCCTTCACCACCAATATACGATGTCACTTCAAAGCTATTAGTTAAACGAACACGCGCGACTTTACGCATCGCTGAGTTCGGCTTTTTAGGTGTTGTCGTATAAACACGTGTGCAAACACCACGACGTTGTGGACATGCTTGTAATGCAGGTACGTTGTTCTTCTTCTTTTGTTTCAATCTTGGTTTGCGAACCAATTGATTAATTGTTGCCATGTAAAATACAGCCTTAAAACAAATAAAAACAGATGGTATTCTACGATACTGTTATTCTCGTATTACCAGCTTGAAAAAACGGGGACCGTGAAGGGTCCCCGATAAAAAAGAAAGAATTCTACTCTCTTCTGTACTCTAGAGTCAAGACTCTTTTTATGCGCTTTCGTCCTCAGTTACAGCTACAACGTCGGCATCAACGACTGCTTTTGGTTTTTCAACCGCAGCTACTGCTTCTTGACCTTCATTCCTTCGGCGCTGGCGTTCTTTATGATATGCCAAGCCTGTTCCTGCTGGAATCAATCGGCCCACAATAACATTTTCTTTTAGACCACGTAATGGATCGCGTTTTCCAGTCACTGCCGCATCTGTTAGAACGCGCGTTGTTTCTTGGAACGAGGCCGCAGAAATAAATGAGTCAGTCGCTAATGATGCTTTGGTGATACCTAACAACATATGACTGTACGATGCTGGTAATTTTTCACCAGCTGTTGCTTCATCATTCGCATCAAGTAAACGATCATGATCGATTTGTTCACCTTTAAGGAACTTAGTTTCACCCGCATTACTTATTTCAACTTTACGAAGCATCTGACGAACAATGACTTCGATATGTTTATCATTAATTTTTACACCTTGTAAGCGGTAGACTTCTTGCACTTCGCTTGACATGTAGTTCGCTAAAGCTAAAACCCCTTTCAAACGTAAAATATCATGTGGATCTTCTGGGCCGTCCACTAACATTTCACCTTTTTCGATATGTTCACCTTCGAAGACAGCGACATGACGCCATTTAGGAATCAACTCTTCATGGGCATCACCTTCTTTCGGTGTAATAATCAGACGTTGTTTACCTTTGGTTTCTTTACCAAAACTAATTGTGCCCGAAATCTCTGCCATCAATGCTGGATCTTTTGGCTTACGTGCTTCGAACAAGTCAGCAACACGCGGTAGACCACCCGTAATATCACGTGTTTTACTACTCTCTTGAGGAATACGCGCTAGTACGTCACCGATATTTACATCAGCACCATCCGTTACACGAACGATCGCACCGCCGGGTAAGAAGTATTGTGCAGGTATGTCGGTACCAACAATAAAGACATCTCCGCCTTCATCATCAACCAGCTTAACCATTGGACGCATATCTTTAGCAGCGCTACTGCGCTGTTTTGGATCACGTACAATCAAACTCGTTAACCCTGTCACTTCATCGACCTGTTTGTCGACTGTGACGCCTTCAACCAAATCTTTGATTTCTACTTTACCATTCATTTCCGTTACAACTGGATGCGTATGCGGATCCCATGTCGCAACTACTTGGCCAGAATCGACAGCTTCATTGTCAGCCACTGAAATTTCAGCACCATAAGGAATCTTATAACGCTCACGCTCACGGCCATTTTCATCAATTAGATGTAACTCACCTGAACGCGATACGGCAATGAATTTACCACTGGCATTTTGTACATGCTTAATGTTGTGGAAACGGATATTACCTTTGAACTTCAGTGCAACAGAGTTATCTGCCGCTGTTCTTGATGCCGCACCACCAATATGGAAGGTACGCATTGTTAACTGTGTACCGGGTTCACCGATTGATTGTGCCGCGATAACACCCACTGCTTCACCGACATTGATACGATGTCCACGACCTAAGTCACGTCCATAACACGCTGAGCAAACACCATAACGTGATTCACAGGTAATTGCTGAACGAACAACTACTTCATCAATACCCTTTTCTTCGAGTAATGACACCATGTTTTCGTCCATTAAAACGCCGGCTTCTAAGACAATGTTTTTGCCATCCGTCGTCATAACGTCTTCAGCAATAACACGGCCAAGTACCCGCTCACCTAATGGCTCAACAACATCACCACCATCAATAATGGGGGTCATGCTGATACCATTTTTAGTACCACAGTCTTCTTCAACAACGACTAAATCTTGTGCTACATCAACTAAACGACGTGTTAAGTAACCTGAGTTGGCTGTTTTTAATGCCGTATCCGCTAGACCTTTACGTGCACCATGCGTCGAAATAAAGTATTGAAGTACGTCGAGACCTTCACGGAAATTCGCTGTGATTGGTGTTTCGATGATAGAACCATCTGGTTTTGCCATCAAACCACGCATACCCGCTAACTGACGAATCTGAGCTGCTGAACCACGCGCTCCAGAATCTGCCATCATATAGATAGAGTTCATGGATTGCTGTTCAACGTCTTTTCCTTCAGCATCTGTCACTGTTTCTGAACCTAAGCCATCCATCATCGCTTTTGCGATTTGGTCATTGGTACGAGACCAAATATCGATAATCTTATTGTAACGCTCACCATCTGTTACCAAACCAGATGCATATTGCAATGCAATTTCTTCGACTTCAGCTTCCGCTGCCGCCAAGATTTCTGCTTTGGTTTCTGGGATCGCCATATCATCAACACCAACCGATGCACCTGATTTAGTCGCTTGAGTGAACCCCATATACATCAATTGATCAGCAAAGATAACCGTATCTTTTAAGCCTAAACGGCGGTACGAGATATTAACTAAATCACCGATCGCTTTCTTAGACATCGTCCTGTCGACCACTGAGAATGGTAGTCCTTTCGGTACGATACTGAATAAAAGCGCACGACCCACAGTTGTTTCTACGCGGATACGACGGTTTTGTTCTGGCTCTGGTAATGTGACATCGGTTTCATCAATACGCACTGTAATCTTGGCATGTAGTGCAACTTGGCCATTGTCATAAGCACGTTTTAATTCAGCAATATCAGCAAAGCGAATACCTTCACCTTTTGCATTCACTAATTCACGCGACATGTAGTACAAACCGAGTACCACGTCTTGTGATGGAATGATGACAGGCTCACCATTAGCAGGTGACAAAATGTTATTTGTCGCCATCATCAATGAACGTGCTTCTAATTGTGCTTCGAGTGACAATGGTACGTGTACCGCCATTTGGTCACCATCAAAGTCGGCGTTGAATGCACTACAGACCAGTGGGTGAAGCTGAATCGCTTTACCTTCGATCAATAATGGTTCAAATGCTTGAATACCGAGTCTATGCAATGTCGGTGCACGGTTGAGCATGATGGGATGTTCGCGAATAACATCTTCTAGAATATCCCAAACTTCAGAACCTTCGCGTTCTACCATTTTCTTAGCGGCTTTAATCGTTGTCGCTAAACCTGCACGCTCTAACTTACCGTAAATAAAAGGTTTGAATAGCTCAAGTGCCATTTTCTTCGGTAAACCACATTGGTGTAGTTTTAAGTATGGACCTACAACGATAACTGAACGACCAGAGTAATCGACACGCTTACCCAATAAATTTTGACGGAAACGACCTTGCTTACCTTTGATCATGTCTGCCAATGATTTTAATGGCATGCGGTTCGTACCTGTGATTGCACGTCCGCGACGTCCGTTATCTAATAAAGCATCAACCGATTCTTGTAACATGCGTTTTTCATTACGGACGATGATATCAGGTGCACTTAAGTCTAATAGACGTTTTAAACGATTATTACGGTTAATCACACGACGGTACAAATCATTCAAATCAGATGTCGCAAAACGACCACCATCAAGTGGTACTAACGGACGCAAATCAGGTGGAAGTACAGGTAGCACTTCCATCACCATCCATTCAGGTTTATTACCTGATTCTAGGAAAGCTTCCATCAATTTAAGACGCTTAGTTAACTTCTTAATCTTCGTTTCTGAGTTCGTTCCGTCAATATCTTCACGGATAACTTCGATTTCTTTGGCAACGTCGATACTACGGAGTAGTTCTTGAACGGCTTCAGCACCCATTCTGGCATCAAATTCATCACCGTATTCTTCGACGACATTTAAATACGTTTCATCGGACAGTAATTGGCCTTTCTCAAGCGGTGTCATGGCTGGATCGACAACAATGAACGCTTCGAAGTAAAGGACACGTTCTAAATCACGCAGTGTCATGTCTAAGAATAGTGAAATACGTGAAGGTAACGATTTTAGGAACCAAATATGTGCCACTGGACTCGCTAATTCAATATGCGCCATGCGCTCACGACGTACCTTAGCGATCGTGACTTCAACGCCACACTTTTCACAAATAACACCTCGGTGTTTTAAGCGTTTGTATTTACCACAAAGACATTCGTAATCTTTGACAGGGCCAAAAATTTTACAACAGAATAAGCCTTCACGTTCCGGCTTAAATGTTCTGTAGTTGATCGTTTCTGGCTTTTTAACTTCACCAAAAGACCATGAACGCACCATTTTTGGCGAGGCCAATGCAATTCGGATGGCATCGAACTCTTCAGTTTGAGATTGTTGCTTTAACAGATTAAGCAAATCTTTCATTTTTCATTCTCCGCTGTCGTTTAACGACAAATAGTTTGATTATCAGTATCGTTGGTTTTGTATTGGCTTAGTCGTTGACTAAATCAATATCAATACCGAGAGAGCGAATCTCGCGTGTTAATACTTTGAAGGATTCAGGCATACCTGCATCCATCTGATAATCACCATCCACAATATTTTTATAGATCCTTGTACGGCCGTTTACATCATCCGATTTCACGGTCAGCATTTCTTGTAAGGTATATGCAGCACCATAAGCTTGTAGTGCCCAGACCTCCATCTCACCGAAACGTTGTCCACCGAATTGTGCTTTACCACCTAACGGTTGTTGCGTTACTAAGCTATAAGGGCCAGTAGAACGTGCATGCATTTTGTCATCAACTAAGTGATTCAGTTTCAGCATGTGCATGTAACCGACAGTGACTGGACGCTCAAATGGGTCCCCAGTACGGCCATCCAATAAGGTCGCTTGTCCACTGCGTGGTAGGCCAGCCAGCTCTAGCATATCTTTGATTTCGCTTTCTTGAGCACCATCAAATACCGGCGTTGCCATTGGCACACCTTCTTTCAAGTTACCCGCGAGCTCAAAGATCTCATCATCACTCAATGAATCTAGATCTTCTTGCTTACCGCTTGTGTTATACACTTTACCTAAGAACTCTCTTAGTTCTGCGACTTCTTTTTGCTGTTCTAACATATCAGCAATCTTGTAGCCCAAGCCTTTAGCAGCCCAACCTAAGTGAATTTCCAATACCTGACCAATATTCATCCTTGACGGTACACCCAGTGGGTTAAGTACGATATCTACAGGGCGGCCATCTTGGGTATAAGGCATGTCTTCAACAGGAACGATGTTTGAGATAACACCCTTGTTACCGTGACGACCCGCCATTTTATCACCCGGTTGGATGCGTCGTTTAACGGCCAAGAAGACTTTAACCATGCGCTGGACGCCTGGTGCTAAATCATGTCCTGAAATGAGCTTTTGTTTCTTGACTTCAAACTGATCATCCATATCTTGACGGTATTGTTTGATCTGCTCTTGCGCGTTTTCAAGTTGTGCATTTAATGCTTCTGATTCCATGTTGAGCTCGAACCATTGAGCATGCTCTAATTTCTTCAGATACGCTCTAGTGACTTTATCGCCCTTCTTCAAGTCGGGACCTTTTTTCACGACTTTGCCATTCAATGCTTTTTCAAGACGGGCAAAAACGTCATCAACAATAATACGATGTTGATCTTTTAAGTCAGCACGTACTTTTTCAAGCTCTGATTTTTCAATCGATAAAGCACGTTCGTCTTTGTCGACACCATCACGTGTGAAGACTTGAACATCAATAACAGTACCAAATGTGCTAGATGGTACACGCAATGATGAATCTTTCACGTCCGCTGCTTTTTCACCAAAGATAGCACGGAGTAATTTTTCTTCTGGTGTTAATTGTGACTCACCTTTTGGTGTCACTTTACCGACTAAAATATCACCCGGCTGAACTTCAGCACCGACATAGACGATGCCTGATTCATCTAATTTGGATAGTGCGCTCTCACTGACATTCGGAATATCACTGGTGATTTCCTCTGTACCTAATTTGGTATCACGCGCTAAACAGTTCAGTTCTTGAATATGAATGGTTGTAAAACGATCTTCTTCAACAACACGTTCTGATACAAGGATTGAATCCTCATAGTTATAACCATTCCAAGGCATGAAAGCGATCAAGATGTTTTGACCTAATGCCAGCTCACCTTTATCTGTTGATGGACCATCGGCTAGCACATCACCTTTTGCAATCACATCACCTGGTTTAACTAACGGTGTTTGATTAATACATGTGCTTTGGTTTGAGCGTGCATATTTGATCAGGGTATAGATATCTACACCAGAATCCGCATCATCTGCCTCAGCATCATTAACACGGATTACAATACGGCTTGCATCAACAGAGTCAACCGTACCGCCACGTTTTGCTGTGACCATAACACCTGAATCTTTCGCTACCGCACGCTCCATACCGGTACCCACAATCGGCTTCTCAGCCCGTAGTGTTGGGACAGCTTGGCGTTGCATGTTCGAGCCCATCAAGGCACGGTTAGCATCATCATGCTCTAGGAATGGAATCAAAGAGGCCGCAACAGATACAACTTGGCGTGGTGATACGTCCATATACTGCACTTGTTCGGCTGGCATCAATGAGAATTCATTCTTATAACGACATGGTACTAAGTTATCTTGGATAGCACCTTTCTTATCCAGATTGATTGTTGCTTGGGCAATTTTATATTCGCCCTCGTCAATCGCAGATAAGTACTCAATATCTAATGTTGCTTTACCATCAATAACCTTGCGGTACGGTGTTTCAATAAAGCCATATTCATTTGTTCGAGCATAAACAGCCAAAGAGTTGATCAAACCGATGTTTGGTCCCTCTGGCGTTTCGATTGGACATACACGACCGTAATGCGTTGGATGCACGTCACGCACTTCAAAACCGGCTCGTTCACGGGTTAAACCACCAGGGCCTAACGCAGAAACACGACGTTTATGTGTCACTTCAGATAATGGATTGTTTTGATCCATAAACTGAGATAATTGACTTGAGCCAAAGAACTCTTTGATGGCTGCAGAAACCGGTTTCGCATTAATCAATTGTTGCGGCATTAAGCCTTCAGATTCAGCGATGCTTAAACGCTCACGGACAGCACGCTCAACACGCACTAGACCAACGCGGAATTGATTTTCAGCCATTTCTCCGACACTACGTACACGACGGTTACCTAGGTGATCGATATCATCGACAACCCCATGGCCATTACGAATGCCAATCAGTTCTTTTAAGACGGCAACGATATCGTCATTTGACAGAATACCTTCGCCTTCCATTTCTTCACGGCCCAGGCGACGGTTGAATTTCATTCGCCCTACGCCAGATAAATCATAACGTTCGCTGGTGAAGAATAGGTTATTAAACAAGTTTGCTGAAGATTCAACTGTTGGTGGCTCACCCGGACGCATCATGCGGTATATTTCGATTTTCGCTTCAGATGCTGTCGTCGTTTCATCCAGACGTAATGTGTCTGACATGTATGGACCACTGTCTAAATCATTTGAGTAGATAGTTTCAAGCGTTTTAACGCCCATACGCTCGAATGTTTCTAGTGTTTCTTCCGTAATTTCATCATTCGCAGAGACAAATAGCTCACCGGTATCTGTGTCCATCATGTCTTTAGCAACGACTTTACCAATCAGGTAAGTAGCGGGTACTGTCAATGTCGACATACCTGCTTTTTCCATCTTACGGATATGGCGACCTGTCACTTGGCGATCGGCTTCTACAATCACGTCACCTTTAGGATCGGTAATTTCGAAAGGCACTGTTTGGCCACGTAGACGTTGGGGAATAAAATCTAGTTGGTAGCTATCACCTTTTTTGTTCTTCGTGAATGTCTCACGATCAAAGAACATATCAAGGATTTGCTCGTTACTGTATTCCAATGCACGCAATAGAATTGACGCCGGTAATTTGCGACGACGATCGATACGAACGAAAACTGAATCTTTCGGATCAAATTCAAAATCTAACCATGAGCCACGGTAAGGAATAACGCGGGCATTAAATAAAATTTTACCTGATGAATGTGTTTTACCACGATCACTGTCGAAGAACACACCAGGTGAACGGTGAAGCTGAGACACGATAACGCGCTCAGTACCATTAATGACGAAGTTACCTTTCTCGGTCATTAATGGGATTTCACCCATGTAAACTTCCTGCTCTTTGATGTCTTTTACAATTTTTGATTTTGCAGGGGCATCTTTATCATAAATGACAAGACGCATTTTAACGCGTAGCGGTGCTGCATAAGTCACGCCACGTAATTGACATTCTTTAACGTCAAAAGACGGTGTACCGAGGCGATAGCTTACATACTGTAGCTCAGCCATACCGGTATGACTTTTAATTGGGAAGACAGAATCAAACGCAGCATGTAAGCCTTTTGACGAACGATCGTCAGCAGCAATGCTGTGTTGTAAAAAGTCCTGATACGAATTAACCTGGGTTGCAAGTAGGTTGGGTACGCTCAAAACACTTGGTCGTTTTCCAAAATCCTTACGAATCCGTTTTTTCTCGGTAAACGTATAAGCCATTTATTACACCTCGAGTAAACATCCATACTTAGCAGGGTACTAAGTTGGAATTGTTCTATTTGTATTATTTAGTCAGCCAATCAATCTCATTGACCAGCAACGGAAAAAGGCCGGTGATAAAATCACCAGCCAGTTTCTTTATCATGCTGCCAAATAGGCACCATGATGAAATGCCAACTTATTTAAGTTCAGCCGCCGCACCCGCTTCAGTTAGTTGTTTAACAACATCTTCAGCTTCGGCTTTTTCAACACCTTCTTTAATAGTTGCAGGCACGCCTTCAACCATGTCTTTAGCTTCTTTCAAGCCAAGACCTGTGATTGCACGAACTGCTTTGATGACGCCAACTTTGTTATCACCAAAGCTAGACATTACAACATCAAATTCAGTCTGTTCTGCAGCGGCTGCGCCACCTGCATCAGCACCACCGGCAGCAGCTACAGCTACAGGAGCAGCGGCAGTTACGCCAAATTTTTCTTCCATTGCTTCGATCAAATCAACGACCTCAACAACTGTCATATTGGAAATCGCTTCCAAAATATCGTCTTTAGATACAGCCATTTTCTTTTCCTATTTCAAACTTACAAAATTAATTTCAAACACCTTAATCAAATGATTAAGCTGCCTCTTTAGCGTCGCGAACAGCGGCGACAGTAAGAACCATCTTGCTAGTCGGTGCAACCAATGTACGAACCAATTTCTCAACTGGTGCCTTCATCGTGCCCATAAGAATCGCAATTGCTTGATCCTTAGTAGGCATTTTGGCAAGTCTGTCGATTTCCCCAGCTGGTAATAAATCACCACCTAATGAAACCATTTTGACTTCGAATTGATCATTTTCTTTCGAAAATTCACTCATGACACGTGCGACAGCGCCTGGATCTTCCATAGAGAATCCATACACCAAAGGTCCTATCATTCCGTCTTGCATGCAAGCGAAATCAGTTCCTTCAACCGCACGACGCGCTAACGTATTTCTGATGACACGAATTTGAACATATTGTTCACGTGCCGCATCACGTAACGCCGTCATATCAGTAACAGTCAGTCCACGGTATTCTGCAGCAATTGCAGAATGTGCCGTAGACGCTATTTCTGCGACCTCAGCAACGACAGCTTTTTTTCCTTCCAGATTTAGAGCCACCTAAGTTACCTCCTTAGGTTCACTATCCGAGAATAGTGATGTTGCTAATCAAAAGAAGAGTTTCCTCTTCCACCATTTACGGTGTTCAACGCTGAATAATTCTGCAGCTGAACCCGTCTGCGTAGGCTAATCATCCTAAGATGACCAATTAAACTCACATACCTACGGTCTTAGACGACTCGGGGCCCAAATATACGAGCGGCCGAGCGGTCCAAATTTTTTAAAACTTTAGTCTAGGAAATCTTTATCTAATAGTAAGCCAGCGCCCATTGTGCTTGAGACACTGATTTTCTTTAAATAAATACCTTTCGCAGAACTTGGCTTTAATTTGTTTAAATCTTCGAGTAAGGCCATTAAATTTTCACGTAATGCACTAACTTCAAAACCTGCATTGCCAATCGGGCAATGAATAATGCCCGCTTTGTCTGTGCGGTAACGCACTTGACCTGCTTTTGCGTTAGTCACTGCTTCAGCAACGTTTGGCGATACGGTACCCACTTTCGGGTTAGGCATAAGACCACGTGGGCCTAATACTTGACCTAGTGTACCGACAACACGCATCGCATCTGGTGAAGCAATCACCACATCATAGTTAAGGTCACCGCCTTTCATTGATTCAGCAAGATCTTCCATACCGACAACATCTGCACCGGCTTCTTTTGCAGCATCTGCATTAGCGCCCTGTGTGAATACTGCAACGCGTACTGTTTTACCTGTACCGTTTGGTAAGACTGTCGAACTACGGACCACTTGATCTGATTTACGCGGATCAACACCAAGGTTGATCGCCACATCGATTGATTCAACAAATTTTGCTGATGCATTGTCTTTTACAAAGCTTAATGCTTCATCAATATCGTATTGCTTACCCGCTTCCAGTTTTTCACGGAAAGCACGTGTTCTTTTTCCGACGTTAGCCATTATTCTGCACCCTCTGTGTCTAAGCCCATGCTACGTGCTGTACCCGCAATTGTTTTCACAGCTGCATCCATATCGTTAGCTGATAAATCAGGCATTTTCGTTGTTGCAATTTCTTCTAATTGCGCACGATTTACTTTGCCGACTTTTTCTGTATTTGGGCGTCCACTACCACTTTTAATACCCGCTGCTTTCTTCAAAAGAATTGAAGCAGGTGGTGTTTTAGTGATAAATGTGAAGCTCTTATCATTGAATACTGTAATAACAACTGGAACGGGCAATCCTGATTCCAAGCTTTGTGTCTTCGCGTTAAACGCTTTGCAGAATTCCATAATGTTAACACCATGTTGACCTAGAGCAGGACCAACTGGTGGACTCGGGTTTGCAGCGCCTGCTGGCACTTGCAGTTTAATATAGGCATCGATTTTCTTAGCCATCATTTTCTCCTAAATGGGTCCAAGCGCCCTTCGGCTCCCCTTCTATCGAACCAGCCTAAGCTGGATGAAAATTCACTTTTAGGGCTGGTTTAGCCCTTAGCAACTTGGCTGAACTCAAGTTCAACCGGTGTAGAACGGCCAAAAATAACCACTTCAACACGAATTTTGCTTTTTTCGTAATTCACTTCTTCTACAACACCAGTGAAGTCATTGAATGGCCCATCAGTAACACGAATAACTTCGCCTGGCTCGAACAAGACCTTCGGACGCGGGCTTTCAACGCCTTCTTGAACACGTTGTAATATGTTGTTTGCTTCCGCTTCAGTAATAGGTGCTGGGCGATCGCCTGATCCGCCGATAAACCGCAGAACACGAGGGATGTCATTCACGACATGCCATGTTTCATCATCCATTTCCATGCTGACTAATACATAGCCTGGAAAGAACTTACGTTCACTCTTTCGTTTTTGCCCTTCGCGCATTTCAACGACTTCTTCAGTCGGCACTAAGACTTCACCAAACTTGTCCTCTAGGCCAAAACGCGTAATCCGTTCTTCTAGTGAACGTTTCACTTGTCCTTCATAACCAGAAAAAGCTTGAATCACATACCAGCGTTTACTCATATTCAGTCTCTTCCTTTTATAGCATTAGCGAGCGTACAGCCCAGCCTAATAGCGAGTCAAAGGCCCATAGCATTAACGCAACCAAAATCACCATCAATAAGACGATTAATGTTGTTTGCAATGTTTCTTGGCGTGACGGCCAAACCACTTTGCGTACTTCTGTTTGCGTTTCACCAATGTAACCAAATACATTTGCCCCAACTGCTGTTTTCGATGCAATAAACACCGACAATCCTGCTACAGTAAGTAGACCAAGCACTCGGAGTAATGTTGAATACTCTGAGTGGGTGTAAAACAAAGTAATCGCAACTACCATTATGATGATTGCGACACTTAATTTAATATTATCTGCCATGCTTATTCGCTATTTTCTCTAATCTCGAAGAAGACAAAAATGGCAGGCCAGGAGGGAATCGAACCCCCAACCTACGGTTTTGGAGACCGTCGCTCTGCCAATTGAGCTACTGGCCTAACATATATGCCGAAAAATTAGCCAGACTTCCAAAGTGCCCGGCTAAGGCATTCTTTTTCTATTCAGTGATTTTACTAACGACACCAGCACCAACGGTACGGCCGCCTTCACGAATAGCAAAGCGTAATCCTTCTTCCATCGCAATCGGTGCAATTAGGGTTACGTCCATTTTCACATTATCGCCAGGCATAACCATTTCTACGCCCGATGGTAATTCACATGCACCTGTTACGTCTGTTGTTCTAAAGTAGAACTGAGGACGGTAGCCATTGAAGAATGGTGTGTGTCGGCCACCTTCGTCTTTCGACAAGATGTACACTTCCGCTTCAAATTGCGTATGTGGCTTGATTGTGCCTGGGTGTGATAAGACTTGACCACGGTCAACTTCTTCACGCTTCGTTCCACGCAGTAATACACCTACGTTGTCACCAGCTTGACCTTCGTCAAGTAACTTACGGAACATTTCTACACCAGTACAGGTGGTTGTCTGTGTCTCTTTGATACCGACAATTTCAAGCTCTTCACCCACTTTAACAATACCGCGCTCTACACGACCGGTTACTACTGTACCGCGGCCTGAGATTGAGAATACATCTTCAATCGGCATTAGGAAAGCACCGTCTACTGCACGTTCTGGTTCTGGAAAGTAGCTGTCCATCACTTCACCAAGCTTAAGGATAGAGGGAACACCGATATCGCTTGTGTCGCCTTCTAACGCTTTAAGCGCAGAGCCAACTACGATTGGTGTGTCATCACCTGGGAAGTCATATTTGTCTAGTAATTCGCGTACTTCCATTTCGACTAGTTCGATGAGTTCTTCGTCATCAACCATGTCGGCTTTGTTTAGGAATACTACGATGTAAGGTACACCTACTTGACGTGACAATAGGATGTGCTCACGTGTTTGTGGCATTGGACCGTCTGCTGCGTTTACAACTAATATCGCACCGTCCATTTGGGCTGCACCTGTAATCATGTTTTTAACATAATCAGCATGGCCTGGGCAGTCTACGTGTGCGTAGTGTCGTGCATTGGTTTCGTATTCTACGTGTGATGTCGCAATGGTAATACCGCGCTCTCTTTCTTCTGGCGCGTTATCAATATCCGCAAAATCTTTTGCTTCACCACCTTGCGCTTCTGCCATTACCTTGGTAATTGCCGCTGTCAATGTAGTCTTACCGTGATCTACGTGACCAATCGTGCCCACATTGACATGTGGTTTCGTTCTTTCAAATTTTTCTTTAGACATGACCAGAGTCTCCCCGTCAATATTATCAAGTTATAACAAAAACAAAAAAGACAGAAAAAACCTGTCTAATCAAATTACATCGATAAGGCCAGTATGGAGCCCACAATCAGAATCGAACTGATGACCTCATCCTTACCATGGATGCGCTCTACCGACTGAGCTATGCGGGCCTTATTCCAAACAAATTATGGAGCGGGTGATGGGAATCGAACCCACGTGATCAGCTTGGAAGGCTGGAGTTCTACCATTGAACTACACCCGCATTTAACTCTTTATTATATACCTTATCTTTTTACTTCATGGTGGAGGGGGGAGGATTCGAACCTCCGAAGGCGGAGCCGTCAGATTTACAGTCTGATCCCTTTGGCCACTCGGGAACCCCTCCACGAAAACAGGACATTATTCGGAAAAGAGACCGTCGTGTCAACAACTAAACTACAATCAAAACGAAACTTAACGCTGGGCTTATTCCTAGGGCAGCGCTTTATTTGAATTAATTATCACTGCGAATGGAAACAGCGCATAGTATACTATCAGCCGAACTTATTTTCAGCTTACCCTTATTTATTCTCAGGAGTGCATTTATGGAGCAGTACCGCGGTACGACTATCCTTTCATATCGTCGTAATGGTCAAGTCGTCATTGGTGGTGATGGTCAAGTCAGCCTTGGCAATACTGTGATGAAAGGAAATGCCCGGAAAGTTCGCCGCTTGTATAACGATAATGTCATTGCTGGCTTTGCCGGTGGCACGGCAGATGCGTTTACTTTATTTGAACGGTTTGAAGCTAAACTTGAAAAACACCAAGGTAACTTAACGCGTAGTGCGCTTGAACTCGCTAAAGATTGGCGTACTGACCGTATGATGCGGCGTTTAGAAGCATTGCTTGCTGTCGCCGATCATGAACAATCCTTAATCATTACTGGTAATGGTGATGTGATTGAGCCTGAAAATGGCTTGATGGCAATCGGTTCTGGCGGCCCTTTTGCTCAATCAGCAGCGACAGCATTAATGGAAAATACCGACTTAAGTGCACGTGATATCGTAGAAAAAGGCCTCAATATCGCTGCTGATATCTGCATTTATACTAACCACAACTTAACAATAGAAACATTAGAAAGTGAGTCTTAACCGAGTTATGCAAGCATTAAAACCAAAACAAATTGTAGAAGAATTAGATAAACATATTGTTGGCCAGCAACCAGCTAAACGTGCTGTTGCTATCGCCTTGCGTAACCGCTGGCGTAGAAAGCAGCTTTCTGCCAATTTACAACATGAGATTACGCCAAAAAACATTCTGATGATAGGTCCGACTGGCGTCGGTAAAACTGAGATTGCGCGCCGTTTAGCTATGCTAGCGAATGCACCTTTTATCAAAGTCGAGGCAACTAAATTCACAGAAGTCGGCTATGTTGGACGTGATGTTGAATCCATTATTCGTGATTTAGCTGAAATGGCAATGAAGATGTTGCGCGAACAGGCTGTTAAAACTGTGAAAGCTGGCGCTGAAGACGCTGCTGAAGAACGTATTTTAGATGCCTTACTTACACCTGCACGTGATGAAACTTTAGATGAGGATTCAAATACACGCCAGCGTTTTCGTAAAATGTTGCGTGAAGGCAAACTGGATGATCGCGAAATTGAATTGGAACTCAGTGCTGCGACTAATGTGGGCGTTGAAATCATGACCCCACCGGGCATGGAAGAGATGACTAATCAACTTCAAGAAATGTTCCAAAACATGGGGGCTTCTCGCACTTCAACACGCAAGTTGAATATTGGCAAAGCGAAACGTTTATTAGTTGAAGAAGAAGCCACAAAGCTGATCAATGAAGAAGATTTGAAAGCGCAAGTTATCGAATCGGTTGAACAAAACGGTATCGTATTTTTAGATGAGGTCGATAAGATTACTCAGCGCAGCGAAGGCGGTAGTGGTGGTGCTGATGTCTCTCGTGCTGGCGTTCAACGTGACTTGTTACCCTTAGTTGAAGGCAGTACTGTCTCAACTAAATACGGTATGTTAAAAACGGATCATATCTTGTTTATTGCTTCTGGCGCCTTTCACCTAAGCAAACCATCGGATTTGATTCCTGAACTTCAAGGCCGCTTACCTATTCGTGTCGAGCTTGATGCCCTAGGTGCTAATGACTTCCTACGTATTTTGACTGAACCTGACGCTTCGCTCACTGAACAATACATTGCATTGTTAGGAACTGAGGATACCCAACTCTCTTTCTCAGAAGACGGTTTAAAACAAATTGCTGAACTCGCCTGCCAAGTGAACGAACAAACGGAAAATATTGGCGCTCGCCGATTACATACCTTATTAGAGAAGTTACTTGAAGAACTCTCTTACAGCACGTCGGATGATGGTAACCGTGAAATCATCGTTGATGCGGAATATGTTAACCAGCAGTTGTCGAATTTAGTTCAAGACGAAGATTTATCGCGTTATATCCTTTAAATTTTATATTCGGACTTTACGACTTATGGCTAATCAAAACCCTCCAAACGACATCATTTTGCATAAGCAATCCAAATCGCTCGAATTGGTGTATGGCGAACAGTCTTATACCCTACCCGCCGAGTATTTGCGTGTGTCCTCCCCTTCAGCCGAAGTGCAAGGTCATGGGCCCGGTCAAGAAATATTACAAACTCATAAAGAAGATGTTGGCATTGATCAACTTGAGCCAGTCGGCCATTATGCAATAAAAATTTATTTTGACGATGGTCATGACAGTGGTTTGTTCACTTGGACTTATTTGTATACATTAGCGACTGAACAAGCAGCCCGTTGGCAAAATTATCTTAACCGCTTATCGAAAGCCGGTTATCAGCGACAGTCATAAAAACAAGGCACTATTTTGGATAATAAAGACACTACGCATTTTGGCTATAAGGAAGTTCCTGTCGAAGAGAAAGCATCGCACGTAGCTGGTGTGTTTCATTCTGTCTCACAGCGTTATGACGTCATGAATGATTTGATGTCAATGGGTGTCCATCGCCTCTGGAAGCGCTTTACACTCAATGCTAGTGGTGTTCGGCCTGGTGCCCGTGTACTTGATATTGCAGGTGGTACTGGCGACCTCACCCTCCAGTTTTCTGGGATGGTGGGTGAATCAGGCCAAGTTGTCCTAGCAGATATCAATGCCAGTATGCTGAATGTCGGTCGTGATCGTTTAACTGACAAAGGTGCTGTTGGCAACATCGAGTATGTCCAAGCGAATGCTGAGACTCTGCCTTTTCCTGATAACAGTTTTGATTGTATTACCATCGCATTCGGTCTGCGAAATGTGACTGATAAAGATAAAGCACTGCGCTCGATGTATCGTGTGTTAAAGCCCGGTGGCCAATTGTTAGTGTTAGAGTTTTCAAAACCAGCGGAATGGTTTTCGCCTGTTTATGACCTGTACTCGTTTAAACTACTACCCAAGATTGGCAAGCTGGTTTCGAATGATGAAGACAGTTACCGATACCTCGCAGAATCTATTCGTATGCACCCAGATCAAGAATCAATGAAAGCGATGATGATTGAAGCTGGTTTTGAACGTTGTGATTATCACAATATGACTGCAGGTATTGTCGCCCTGCATAATGGTTACAAATTTTAGCCGATGGCCGGTCTACTAACACCCTTTGAGCTGGCACTGAGTGCTGCGCTATCACATGATCCTGAATCTCAGTCGAAACTCATTCAGTTTGATCAACGCTGTATTGCTATTGATATCAGCGATATGAATAATGTCATTCATGTACACTTTATTCAAGATAAGCTGGCATTATCGCTCGATGCGAACTCCGATGCCGATTTAACCATTACTGGTAAAGCCCTCACGCTGGCTAAATTAGGCAGTGACCCCGATAGTTTATTTTCTGCTGATATTGATATTCACGGTGATGTGCAATTTGCCAAGCAATTACGCGATCTTCTAGACGGCTTTGATTTTGACTGGGAAGCACAACTGGCCCGCGTTACTGGTGATACTTTGGCCTACCCTATCGCCCATGGCGTTAGACAATTTGGCCGTTGGGCTAAGGACAGTCATCAATCTATGCAACTCAATGTTGCTGAATACTTAAAAGAAGAGGCCCTCATTTTGCCTGATCAATCTCAGGTCAATGCCTTCTTGTCAGATGTTGACACGCTCCGTGCCGATGCAGAACGTCTGGAAGCGCGTATTGCAAGGCTGAAGAAGACATCATGAAGTTACAGCAGTTTTTCCGCTTACTTCAAATTAACCATGTGTTATCGAAGCACCGCTTAGATGAGATCATTCAAGCCACACATTTAATTCGCCCATTACGCTATCTCAGTTATCTATCCCCGTATCGCTTAACTCATAGCAATAAGATTCCACGTGGCGAACGCATTCGACTTGCACTGCAAGAATTAGGGCCGATCTTTGTTAAGTTCGGTCAGCTGCTATCAACACGGCGAGACTTATTGCCAGGAGATGTTGCTGAAGCTTTGGTTAAACTCCAAGATCAAGTTGCGCCTTTTAGTAATGAAGAAGCCCGTGCACTTATTCAGAAAACCTATGGTCAAGAGTCTATTGATCACTATTTTGCTCATATTGATGAGCAACCTTTGGCCTCAGCTTCGATCGCTCAGGTACATGCTGCCCAACTCATCGATGGAAGCGAAGTCATTCTCAAACTGGTTCGTCCTAATATCGAAAAAACGATTAAACATGACGTCGGTTTACTCTATACCATTGCCGGATTAGCGGAGCGCTTCTGGTCGGAAGGCAAGCGATTGCGACCGACTGAAGTCGTGGCTGAGCTTGAAAAGAATCTGTTTGATGAGCTCGATATGTTGCGAGAAGCTTCTTCCGCTTCTCAACTCAAACGTAACTTTGAAGGCACTGACCTACTCTATGTGCCCGACATCAACTGGCAACTCACCAAACCTAAGCTACTCGTGCAAGAGCGTGTATATGGCATTCCCATTGGCGATATCGAGGCTTTAAAAGCCCATAACGTTAACTTAGAGCGTTTAGCTGAAATGGGTGTTGAGATCTTTTTTACCCAGATCTTCAAACACAGCTTTTTCCATGCTGATATGCATCCAGGCAATATCATGGTGGATGCGACTGATCCTGAAAACCCCAAATATGTCGCCATCGACTTCGGTATTATGGGCACGCTTGCCCATGATGATCAGCGCTATTTGGCCGATAATTTCTTGGCTTTTTTCAATCATGATTATCACCGTGTTGCTGAACTGCATATTGAATCGGGCTGGGTGCCAGCGGATACTAAACTCGATGAATTCGAAGCCGCGATTCGTAGTGTCTGTGAACCGATTTTTGCTAAGCCGCTGAAAGAAATTTCCTTTGGGCAATTATTGCTACGCCTATTTCAAACAGCGCGCCGTTTTAACATGGAAGTACAACCACAGCTTGTGCTACTTCAAAAAACATTACTCAATATCGAAGGTCTTGGCCGCCAGCTCTACCCCGACTTAGATCTATGGAAGACTGCTAAGCCCATCCTTGAACATTGGATGAAAGAACGAATGAGTCTTTCTACGGCTCTTAACACCTTGCAAAAGGAAGCGCCGAACTGGATCCACACGTTACCCGCCTTACCTCGCTTATTGCATGATTTAAGTATTAAAGCACAAGAAGGTAAACTGACGACCCAACTTTCTCCAAGAGATCTAGCCGAGATTAAACAGGAGATTCGCCATAGTAATCGCCGGACACTCAAGGCAATTACTGGTGCAACCTTTATCGTTGGCGCCGCCATCACCACATTGTTAAGTGAGCATTTTACTGAACCGCTAGGTATTTCTTTACTCAGTGGCGGACTTGGTTTGTGGGGTGCTTTATTGTTATTTTCTAGTTTTCAAAAACATTAAGTTACCCTCTAATTTGATTAAGGTTTACCGTGTTTAAATATATCCTTGGCTTCGCAGGCTTTTACTTTTCAGGTTTCTTACTGGCCTTTTTAGGCTATTTTGTCGGCGGTGTTATCGACCGTGCTCAAAGTCTAGGCTTAGGGGCTGTTAACCCATTGGCTAACGGTCAGCGTAAGGTCGTCTTCCTCGAAACCACATTTATGCTGATGGGAAAACTGGCTAAAGTCGATGGCCATATTTCCAGAGATGAAATTAATCACGTTGAAGACTTTATCCAAAAAATGAGCATGTCTTCGGAACACCGCCAACAGGCTATAGACCAATTCAAACGAGGTTCAGCCGCTGATTTTAATATTAATAGTGCGCTTGATACTTTCATGGAACATTGCGGTCAGACATTACACTTAAAACAAGTCATACTGATGTACCTGATTGTCATGGCAGCTGCTGACGGTAAAGTGGATGCGCAAGAAGAAGCTTTCCTGAAACAAGTCGCTAACCGCCTTGGTTATAGCGATACTGAATTTAGACAAATGCTCGATATGGTCCTGAACCAATCTCACTTCAGTCAAGGCAGTCCCGTCTCCGCCTCATCGCTTGATGATGCTTATAAAGCACTTGGTGTAACTGCAGAACAATCTGATCAAGAGATTAAGCGGGCTTACCGTAAGCTAATGAGTCAATATCACCCGGATAAGCTGATCGGTCAAGGGTTACCGGAAGATATGATTAAGGTTGCGACTGAGCAAGCGAAAGAAGTCCAAGTCGCTTATGACCTTATAAAGAAACACCGGAATAAAGCTTAGCCAGACTCTTTAGCCTGCCAAGCTGGATACACAATCTCATCACAGGATTTAATATTGGAATTAACGATGGGTCAGATGCAGGTCAGACTGTAATGCATTGTCATGTTCATCTTATTCCCAGAAGGAATGGAGATATGAGTGATCCAAGAGGAGGAGTTAGGGGAGTAATTCCTGAAAAACAATCATACTAATAGATGAATATAGACGAAAAACCATCATCTTTGCAGGAAATGACCTTTTATCTGCCCCATTCCTATAATGCCGTTGTGGGTCCAAATGTTTCATAGTGGATATGCTGTTCATCGATGCCGAGAGTTAAACAACATTGTTTCATCGCTGACATAAATGGTCTTGGACCACAGAAATAAACTGCCGTGTCGCTCTCAGGTTTAATACCCGCTTCATCACATGCCGCTTTTAGCTTAGACACATCCACATAGTTCTTTTCGTCATGGCCACTAAATTGCGTCATGTAATTAAAACCGTGTTTTGCTCGTAGGTGTGCTAACTCTGATTTAAAAATCTCATCCTCTTGCGAATTTTGTGCCTGAATAAATAAGATTTTATTAGCTTCAAACCCCCTATTTAAAGCCTCATAGAGCATTCCTATTAGCGGTGTAATACCCACTCCTCCCGCAATGAAAATATGATTTCCGACACTATTATCCAAATTGAATACACCAGTAGGGGCTTGAATTGATACTGTTACCCCTTCCATACACTGGTGTAAATAATTTGATACTAAGCCCTCTGGCTCAGCTTTTGTTGTGATACGCAAAGTATCCATATTGGACGGACCTGACAGAGAATATTGCCTGATTTGGGTAAACGTTTGGTCTTTAAGTACTGTTTTTAAGCCTACATACTGGCCACCTTTAAATGTCGGTAAAGGATTTCCGTCACTGGGTTTGAGGTAAAATGATTTTACATTCCCTGTCTCACGCTTGACCTCACTGATAGTAAAGTCACGAAAGCCTCGCCATCCTCCGGCTTGTTGTTCGTTCTGCTGATATAAATCCTCTTCTGCCTTAATAAACACATCAGCCAATACACCATAGGCCTCTCCCCATGCCGTTAATACAGGGTGATTATCAGGTAATTGGGCCACTTCTTGTATTGCTGATAATAATGCACCTCCAATAATGGGATATTGTTCAGGTTTCACCCCCAAACTCACGTGTTTGTGTGCGATTCTAGCCACTGCTGGTAATAAGGCTTCTAGGTTTTCTAAATTATTTGCATAAGCAAAAACAGCATCAGCCAATGCACGTGCTTGTGCACCATCTTGTTGATTAGTTGGGTTAAAGATATTTTTTAATTCAGGATTATCTGTTAATAAATTGCCATAAAAATGGCGTGTAATCGCTTCGCCATTTTCCGCTAATAAAGGGATTTTTGATTGTACACTTTCGATGGTTTGTTGGCTTAACATTAATAACTCCTTTAACATTCATTTTAAGTGAATCTTTTTAAGAGTCATTTTAAATACATCTTTAAAAAATGCAAGCACTAAATTTCAGTTCTGCTATTAAGGTTATTGAGCTGTGTAATTTGGGAATGGTCTGAATAGACAAGCAGCTGCTTAGCGATTTCCCCAGATATTACAGACTGCTCTCTCATTGCCTAATAAGCCAACGACAAGTGCCACCAACGATACACCACCAAATACGATCGCTGGGATTAGATAACTGAGCCCAACACCGTCAGGCACGAAGTTGATAACTAAAACGGTTAGGCCAAGGAAGATTAAGCCCATAAAAATCAGAATCGACCTATTGAGTGGCTTATAGTCGTAAACCTCGTCGCCACTTTCAAAAAAGGTAAGGATGGGAGAAAAAAACGTTCTGAGTAATTGTTTCATTCTAAGCCTTTTTGTGTAGTACTATTATCTTACTGTTACTTAGCTACTTTCAGATACAATATTGGTTGGTTTCCCATCGAGGTTCTGCTGGTTCTTATCAGACCAATATTGTTTGAGCCCACTCTCACCTTTTGGGATTGCCCAGTCATTTAGTGCTTCACGCTCATCAACATAATCAAATAACGGTACAGCCATGCCACATCGGATCTGAACAAGATCCACATCAAGATCGAATATCTTTCTAGCACCTGAAAGTAGTTCAAAATAGGGTAGCAACTTTTCCCAATCGGCATCTCCCAGATGAGTAACCTTCGCAGAACCATAAAGCCTGAAGATCATTCTGCCCTCAAAGGCAGCAAACATAATAGTCATTCTGGTGTTTTGTTGCACATGTGCCGCTGTCTAATTACCACTGCCCGTTACATTCAACCAAATCACACGATTTTTGTTCATCACGTAAAGCGATTCCATCCCTTTAGGCGAAACATTGACCCTACCTTGAGCTCCTGCGGTTCCAACAAAGAACATCTTTTGTTCTTTGATAAACCGTTGTTGGCCATCAGAGATTTCGCTAAATTGCTGCTCCATTGAAAAAAGTACCTTTACTCGGGCATTGCTGAAGAGTGGTGTTCAACAATCATCCAACGTTGACCATTCCAACGGTATACGAATGTATAACGTGCTTGAACTGAGGCATCGCCTTTAAACGTAAAGGTATAAACACCTGAGTTAATGGCTAATTCCCCAAAGGTACGTACATTGGCCTCATCGATTTTGCCCATTGGTCCTTTGGCTAAGAAGTTAACAAAGTAATCTTCAATCTCTGCTGGGTTGTGGCGTACTTGATTGGAAACAGTGGATAGCAAAACAGCATTGTTTTCATATAAGGCTGCAACTTGCTTTGGATCGCCTGTTTGTAATGCACTGTTCCATTCATCAAATAATGCGATTATTTTATTGACGCTCACGGCTTAACTCCTAAAATAAAAATAGATGGTTTTGATTGCGTTAATTACTTTTGATTTAACTCGTATTATATTGGATTACGTTTCTGCTTACCCTGAAAATAGCAACAAGCTGTTAAGTGAATCGCACCTGCTGCGTATGCTACCAAGCCCAATGTTCCGATATAGTAAGCCCCAAAAAGCCCCAAACACGCCACTACCGTCATTATGACTAATACCCTGTAGGAACATGAAGCGAGAAAAAATATACTCAATGCAAAGACTAAATTCGCAACTAAAAGATTGATATTCAGTAGTGTAAGTTCCTTACCCTCGGCTGACTGCCAAAAAGCAATACTGTGATCCAGTATTGTCAGGTGTTCAGGCACAGAGACTAAAAACAGTATGGCAAGTACACCCAAATGCAATATCACATTGAGAAAATAACAGAGTGAGCCTACCCAAACTTTAATCATTACGCTCCGATATATGAAACTAACACCAAATCCACTTTTACCCCCCCCAATGCTAATATAAAATGATTATAATTTGCATTAAAATTTAAGATCTTTAAGGAATCAACATGACAAAGTTAAAATCGGTTATTTTCTTAGCCCTAATGGCGGCTTTTTATTCACTATACCTGACCGTTGGTATCGCAGGTGAACAGCCCGTTCAACATTTAATCGTCGATGACATAACTTCATATCAAGAAGCCAAGCAAGTGTTTGCTAATACCACTGCCGACATTAAAACAAAAACCAAGTTTGATGCAGCTGACCTACATGATATTCATATGATTACTTACTCGCTTGAAAAAGCAATCGCCTACTTTGTTGACAATATGGAAGGTAAAAAAAAGGCAGCGGCAGGGAAGATGGCTGCTGTTGTAGAGCTAGTGCATCTTAGTTCAGAAAATAATCGTAATATTGAAATACAAGTCTATCTTGAAAACTATTTTAAGCGTGCCGAAGCCTTTTCTGCAGGACTTAACTAACGCTTAAGGTTTTTAGCCACAGCACTTTTTAAACTTTCGCCCACTCCCGCAGACACAAGGATCATTTCGCCCTATTTTAGGCGCATCTCGTGTAACGGGTGTTTGTGGGCCACAGCAACTGTCATCACTACAGCATGATGAGGCTGGCTCTTCGATGTATGTCGGGAATTCTTGAATGTTTTGTTCGGCCATAATAGTTAATTCTGAGTGATCGAAAGCCGCGTATTATACCTGCTACTGAGCATTCATTTATTTTAATTGGCTGTTTTTACTACCACGCCGATTGATACTCGCCGAGTTAGTCTGTTCTTGTTGTTCTAACTCTGACTGGCAATTAATGCAAAGACGTACACCTGGGATGGCTTCACGGCGGGCTTGAGGGATCTTGCTTTCACACTCCTCACACTCTTCTAAGCTATCGCCCATATTGAGTTGACTTCTTGCTTGCTCTATTGCGTCTTCGACACTAGCATCGATTTGATCTTGCACAGCACCATCACGTGCCCAACCACCCGCCATAGTTTTCTCCTACTGTATTTAGGTTTTCTTATTCTAATTGATTTCGCTACCGCGAGGGCGTTCACTTATTTTGCGTGGCCATAAATTTGTCTGGAACAACTTTAGACGCCGAAGGCGCCCGAAGGGTGAGCTAAATGGATGTAGCTAATCAAAATAAACGTAACCAAACTATGCAGCTCATGTTTGCCCTCCGAGTACCTTCGTGACGAAAAGTGATTTGGGTGTGGTGGAAACTCGCTACGCTCAAACACCTACCACAGTCTTCCAAATAAATTGTCGACACTCAGCTTCGCATCATGGGTGCCAGAGGAGCTCCTAAAAAATAAACCTGTCCTTATTTTACTATCACTTTATAAGTTCAAATGTATTTATATAATTACTAATATCTACCTTTTTATTGAGCATAAATTTACCCGAATCAATTGAAACTCTCATAGATATTGATACAGCTTCTTTGATTCCACCAGTATTTATAAATGTTGCTACGACAGAACTTGGCAAAACTACATAGTCATGTTGAAAGTATGAGTTCATAAACCGTCAGCAAAGTAAGACATAGAAAGTAATACCTTGATCATTATTCTCGAATATATTTTTTATGCTAAAGCTAAAACTATTACTGGATTCTGATGATGTTTTTACTTGAATATGGAAATATCGATTATGCTTACTAGCCACTACATCAATACGTTCATCTACAGTCATAACCGCAGAATCATATCCTCTAAAAAGAATCGCTTAAAACTACATGTTCACCTGCGCAATATTTAAAATTTGAACTTGGGGTATCAGGAATTTTAATTGACACATGTTGAGCTTCATTTTCTTTAAACTTGCGGGCTTTATGGATACCCCTTTTAGAACCCCCTATTTTTATTCTTAATTTTTGAAAAGCGTGATTTCGCTTTCTTATTTTTAAACTCTGTCGATAATTTGTTAGATAGTTTTCAAGATAAACTCTCAGCATCGATTTGTAAGTTTTGGTATTTTGTTGGTACCCGCAAAGCAAGTTCATCAACATGAAGTCCCCTTGAATGATCCTTTAATGCTTCTAAAGCCATTGCTGCGATATCAGACATATACCTATTCCCTATAATTCTAACTTCTCAAAACAACCCACTAATCACACCATTGTCATCAATATCAATCCGTTCACTGGCAGGCCGTTTGGGTAGACCCGGCATCGTCATAATGTCGCCACAGAGAATAATTAAGAATTCAGCACCTCTGGATAGGCGGACATCACGGACGGTGACGGTATGATCGGATGCTGCACCGCGTAAACTGGGATCAGCACTAAATGAGTACGGTGTTTTTGCCATACAGACTGGGATATGGCCGTATTCTTGTTCAAAATCAGCAATTTTGTCGAGCACTTTTTTATCCGCAACCACATCACTGGCTTTATAGATTTTGGTTGCTACAGCAGTAATTTTATCCCATAGCGGTTGATCATCCTCATAGAGGTATTGGAAGCTATCACTGTCTTCATCCAAAATGGTGACCACTTGTTGGGCTAACTCTTCTGCTCCCGTACCGCCATCGGCCCAATGTTTGGCAATCACGGCTTTGGCACCCAGGCCTTCAACGGTGTTTTTAATCAGCATCACTTCGGCATCCGTATCTTGGTCGAAATGATTGATGGCGACCACACAACGTAGACCAAAATGCTGTCGTAAGTTATTGAGGTGGCGTTCTAGATTCGCCATGCCTTTTTCTAAGGCTGGGATGTTCTCTTGCGCTAAATCTTTAGCATCGATACCACCATGATATTTCAGGGCCTTAACGGTAGCAACGATCACTGCAATATCGGGTTTTAGACCTGATTTTCGGCATTTGATATCGATAAACTTCTCGGCGCCCAAGTCAGCTCCAAAACCGGCTTCTGTTACCACATAATCACTGAGCTTCAGGGCCATTTTAGTGGCAATAACACTATTACAACCATGGGCGATATTAGCAAACGGACCACCGTGTACAAAGGCAGGGTTGTTTTCTAATGTTTGCACAAGGTTGGGTTTAATCGCTTCTTTTAATAGGGTTGCCATGGCACCATGGGCATTTAAGTCACGTGCAAATCTTGCTGTGCCGTCACGTGAATAACCAATGAGGATGTTACTAAGCTTGTCTTTTAATTCGCTCAATGAATTCGATAAGCAGAAAATAGCCATGACTTCTGACGCCACAACAATATCGAAACCATCTTGGCGCGGGAAACCATTCGGTGTGCCGCCGAGGCCGACATTGATATCTCGTAAGGCACGATCATTCATATCCATTACTCGACCCCAAGTGATACGTCTGACGTCTAAATCTAGGACATTGCTGTGATGTATATGATTATCGATCATCGCTGATAATAAGTTGTGTGCTGCACCAATGGCATGGAGGTCACCGGTGAAATGGAGATTGATGTCTTCCATTGGGACAACTTGCGAATAACCGCCACCTGCAGCGCCGCCTTTCATACCAAAACACGGCCCCATAGCGGGTTCTCGAATACAGACCATTGATTTTTTGTCGATGCGATTTAGGGCATCGCTGAGGCCGATTGTGGTGGTAGTTTTACCTTCACCTGCTGGGGTGGGGCTAATGGCGGTGACTAAGATCAGTTTGCCATCTTCTCTGGCTGCCAACTCATTCATGACGGATAAGGATACTTTGGCTTTGTATCGCCCATAGGTACTGAGCTGTTGGTCGTTTAACCCTAATTGGCTTTGTGCCAATTCAACGATGTTAGCCATTTCAGCTTGTTGTGCGATTTCAATATCTGACATAGTTCGTCTTCGTATAATATTTAATATGGATTATAGCTATTGGCATTTTGAATAGATAGCGTGTTTATTATTCACCCCAACGCGGTTGAATATCATGTTCGATGCCGGCTTGATCTAGTATTTTAGCCACCACAAAGTCGACAATCTCGGCTAATGTTGTCGGTCGGTGATAAAAGCCAGGATTAGGTGGTAAAACACATACACCTAGTCTGGCTAGTTTGAGCATATTTTCTAAATGAATGACTGAAAAAGGGGCTTCTCTGGGGACGATGATCAGTTTACGGTTTTCTTTGATCATGACATCAGAAGCACGGTTAATGAGGTTATCACTGCCGCCACAGGCAATGGACGATAAGGTGCCCATGGTGCACGGGCAAACTATCATTGTCCCGACCTTGTGCGAGCCACTCGCTAAGGGTGAGCTCCATTGTTGTTCACCATAAACTTGAATTAAATGAGGATCACATTGATATTCGGCTACTAAGAATTTTTGTACGTCACTGGCGCGTGCTGGCAGTTTCCAGTCCAACTCGTCGGAAAATAAGATTCTGGCTGCCGCTGACACCATGACATGGACAGTAATGCCTTGTGCTAACAGTATTTCTAATAGCCGTTGGCTATAGAGTGCGCCTGACGCCCCTGTTAACGCTAATGCAATTTGCTTTTCATCTGTTTTCATCGTTGTGTTAATGCCGTTAAGATTCGTTGATGTATACCGCCAAAGCCACCATTGCTCATCACTAAAATTTCATCACCAGATTGCGCTTGTTGGCTGACGACCTCCACAATATCATCAATGGACTGATAAACCGATGCTTTTTCGCCCAACTGCTCTGCAATCGACGATAGAGACCAATCCATTTCGCCTTGTTCAAATAGTAGTATTTGGTCGGCTTCTTGTAAGGATGCGCCGAGGCTGTCTTTGTGCACGCCCATTTTCATGGTATTGGATCGCGGTTCTAAAATAGCAATTAAACGGCGTTCGCCTATGTTCGCTCTTAAGCCATTAACCGTCGTGGTTATTGCTGTGGGGTGATGGGCGAAGTCATCATAAAGCCGGATATTATCGACTTCACCGACTAATTCCATACGTCGTTTAATCCCTTTGAATTCTGCTAAGGCCTCACCGGCATATTGGAATGTCACCCCAACATGGCGTGCTGCTGCCATGGCAGCTAAAGCATTATTGACGTTATGTTCACCCAGCATTGACCATATGACATCGGCTTGGTGCTCACCTTGGTAATGAACACTAAACTCACTGCCATCCGATTTACTTATGGATGCTTGAAGATCCCCTTGCTCAATACCAACCGTTTGGCGTGTTGTCCAACAACCCATCTCGATTGTTTGTTCAATTGCTGCTTCATCAGGCGGCGAAATAATCAGACCTTCAGCTGGAACGGTTCGAATGACATGATGAAACTGTTTTTGGATCGCTGCTAAATCATCAAAAATATCGGCATGATCATACTCCAAATTGTTCACGACTAATGTGCGTGGATGGTAATGAACAAACTTCGATCGTTTATCGAAGAAAGCGGTGTCATATTCATCGGCCTCAATGACAAAGAAAGGCGTTTTGCCTAGGCGTGCTGTTTCACCAAAATTGCCGGGTACACCACCAATCAAAAAGCCCGGCGCCATACCGGCATGTTCTAATATCCACGCTAAAATGCTACTGGTTGTAGTTTTACCATGGGTGCCCGACACAGCCAGTACCCAGCGATCTTTCAATACATTTTCAGCCAGCCATTGTGGGCCTGAAATATAGGGTAAGCCTTTATTAAGCACATATTCCACGGCTGGGTTACCGCGTGACATGGCATTGCCCATAACCACTAAGTGCGGTGCTGGCTGCAGATGTTCGGCCCAATAGCCTTCTTGTAATGCAATGCCTGCTGCTTCTAACTGCGTACTCATCGGAGGATAAACGTTGGCATCAGATCCTGATACAGTCATCCCGAGCTCTCGTGCAAGTAGTGCTACACCCCCCATGAAGGTGCCGCAAATACCTAAAATATGGATGTGCATCTTTAGGTCCTGTATCTATTTTGTTTATCCGTCATAGGGTCGATAGTAAAGTAAAGTCGCCGACTTCACACCCTTGCTTGAGATGGGCTAAATAAATCAGGCACGAAGCAGACTTTGGTCACGTCGTTTGTTACTAAATAGCGCTATTATCTCTGCCACTGCTGCAAAATTACTGCTCAAGAAAATATCTCTTGTGCCGTTAATGGTTATAATAAGTGGTTAGCTATGATACGAGCAAAAGAAAATTACTAGAACTCGATGCACGCAATATTGTGGAAGGGTTAGAGGAATTCACGATGTTTGCAAGTTTTAATAGTAATTACAGTGGCATGCGTATTTTAAGTGTCGAAACGGCACAACCAACCGAATTAACTGTTCGTCGTAATCACCGATTAAAAACCGTGTCTACCGCCCGAGCTGAATATAAGCAGATGGCGCTATAAATTGACTAACAATCCCATATAAAAAAACCCGATCAAATCGGGCTTTTTCTATAACTCACTTTTCTGTTTTATACGACGCTACCGTCTTCATTGACGTCTTCGTCATCTTTTTCAGGTGGCATCAGGTCAGCTTTGCTAATACCCATTGCTAGAATCGTATTACTGGCGATATAAATCGAAGAATAAGTACCAATTAAGATACCAATCAGTAATGCAATCGAGAAGGCATGAATCACTTCCCCACCGAAGATGAATAGCGATGTCACCACGAGTAAGGTGGTAATCGAAGTCATCAAGGTTCTACTTAGAGTGTCATTTAATGCTCTATTCACAATCTCTTCTGATGTGCCTTTACGCATTTTTAGGAAAGTTTCCCTAATACGATCGAACACCACGATGGTGTCATTGAGTGAATAACCTATGATTGCCAGGATTGCTGCCAATACAGTGAGGTCGAACTCTAATTGTGTGACAGAGAAAAAACCTAATGTCAGAATCACATCGTGCACTAATGCTACGACGGAACCGATAGCAAAACGGTATTCAAAACGAAACGACACATAAATCAAGATACCTATTAATGCATACAACATGGCAAGGCCACCTTGCTCAGTCAGCTCTTCACCCACTTGTGGTCCAACAAATTCCACGCGACGAACATCAATGATGGTTTCATGATCGGCTTGTAATGCATCGACAATACGGTTGCTTAGTTCGGCCATATTTTCAGCGGCATGAACCGGTAAACGAATCAAGATGTCGTGGATTGAACCAAAATTTTGCACGATGGCATCGGCATAGCCATTTTGCTCAAGCTTTGTTCTGATTTCCTCTAATTTAGCTTCTTCCGGATAAGACAATTCAATCATCGTACCACCGGTGAAGTCGATACCGAAATTCAGGCCTTGTATAACAAGTGAACCAATGGATGCCAAAATTAATAACATTGAAAAAACGGCTGCTATTTTCCGTTTTGACATGAAATTGAAATTGGTTTTTTCTTTTAACAATTGCATGATGAGACCTTAAATAGACAGTTTCACTTGGCTTTTACGGCCGTAAATCAAATTGACCGCAGCACGTGTACCCATAATCGCTGTAAACATTGACGTTAAAATACCCAGCGATAATGTGACAGCAAAGCCTTTTATTGACCCTGTACCAAAGCTAAAGAGCACAATTGCAGCAATGAGGGTTGTAATATTCGCATCGGCAATCGTAGAAAATGCTTTGCCGTAACCTGCATCAATACTGGCCTGAGCTGTATTACCAACACGTAACTCTTCCCTAATCCGCTCAAAAATAAGTACATTGGCATCCACCGCCATACCCACCGTTAATACAATCCCAGCAATACCCGGTAAAGTTAATGTCGCTTGTAATAATGATAATAAGGCAACGATCAAGACGAGATTAGCAGCTAAAGCTAAATTGGCAACTGCACCGAAGATACGGTACCAAATGATCATAAAGACTAATACAAAGGCAAAACCAATCATCACTGATTGGAAACCTTGGTCAATATTATCTTGACCTAAGCTTGGGCCGACTGTGCGTTCTTCAACGATTTCAATCGGTGCGGCTAAAGCACCTGCTCTTAATAATAATGCAAGCTCACTGGCCTCTGCACCCGAATCTAAACCGGTGATTTGAAACTTCTTCGCCAATTGATCACGAATCGTTGCCACACTGATAATCTGCGGTAATTGGCGACGGACTTTAACGATTTCACCATCAATCTTTCTGGTTTCTGTTTTTGATTCAATAAAGACAACGGCCATTGGGTTACCAATATTATCGCCCGTGACCTTACTAAAGATACGAGAGCCTTTACCGTCTAATGTCACAGATACCGCGGGTGTTCCCGAGTCTGGGTCAAGGGTCGATGTTGAATTGATGATGTGTTCACCAGTCAGCATCACTTGTTTTTTCAACAAATAAGGACGACCGTCTCGGTGGTAATATAATTTTGAATTTGACGGTACACGGCCGTTGATAGCATCTTGTGCTTCATTTTCATAATCTACTAAGCGAAATTCTAAAGTGGCTGTCGCTCCCAGGATTTTCTTCGCTTGAGCTGTGTCTTGTACACCGGGCAGTTGCACCACAATTCTGCTATCGCCTTGCTGTTGGACTGTCGGTTCTGCTACACCGAGTTCATTGATCCGATTACGCAATGTAGTGATGTTTTGTTGTAATGCTGTTTGCTTTGTTTCCCGAATTAACGCTTCGGTTAAGTTAACTGCTAGCGATGGTGTTGTGCCGACTTCTACTGGTACAATCTTTACGTCTTTATAGTTATCTTTGATTTTGGTTGTCGCATTATCGCGGTGTTCAATGTTACGGAAACCAATCACAATCTTGTCGGCTTCCACTTGTATTCTCTTGTAACGAATCTTTTCGTCACGTAATAAAGCACGGAATTCGCTGGCAAAACTTTCTAATGCCAGCTTCACCGCTGCATCCATATCAACTTCCATTAAGAAATGGACACCGCCCCTTAAATCCAAACCTAAATTCATCGCTTTAGCACCCATTGATGCTAACCATGATGGAGTCGTTGATGCGAGATTTAAGGCAATGGTGTAATCACCCTTAATCTCATTATTGAGAACTTCTTTAGCTTGTAACTGTGTTTCAGCATCGGCCAAGCGAACCAGTAAGCGGTTGTCTTGTAGCTCAGCACGTGTGTAGTTAATCGCTTGTGCTTTTAAGGCCGTTTCAACCTTGGTCATCAATGCTAGATCGATGCTGCCATAACGACCTGCTGAGACCTGCACTGCAGGATCTTTATCGAACAAGTTTGGCATGGCAAAAAAGGCACCGATTATGATGACTGCCAACACCAATGCATTTTTCCATGCGGGGTACTGATTCATTTTGAAATTTCCTAAGCGCCGTTAAATATGATACCTAAGCAGCATTCCTTCGTCGTTATAGTTTCTTCAGGGTGCCCTTAGGTAAAACAGAGCTAATGGCTTCTCGACGCACTTTGACTTCGAGATTATCAGCAAGTTGCACTAAGATTGCATGGTCACCAATATCCATAATCTTGCCCATTAAGCCGCCGTCAGTGACAATTTCATCACCCTTGGCTAATGCTGATTGCATTTCACGGTGTTCTTTAGCCCGTTTTGACTGTGGGCGAACAAGCATAAAATAGAACAAAACTAATAACGCAACAGGGAATAGAAAATCTAACATGCCTGGCCCGCCCGCCGGTGCGCCTGCTTCTGCAAATGCTGGCGAAATGAAAAAATCCATCGTACTCCCTCGATTTAACTCTTGAAATTTAAAAAAGAGTACGATTATGACACAGCAGTGCTGGCCTTGATAGTTCAGGGACTTAGTTTCAAATCACTTAGGATCGCAAGGTGTAAAAATCTTGAATAAATTGCTGCAAGGTTCCTGCTGTAATTGCATCGCGCAAACCCGCCATTAGCGTTTGATAATAATGTAGGTTATGGATGGTATTAAGCCGTGGCCCCAGCATTTCACCTGTTTTGTCTAAATGATGTAAATAGGCCAAACTATAATTCTGGCAGGTATAACAGTTACATTTTGGATCCAATGGACCTGTGTCATTTTTATATCGGCTATTGCGAATCTTAACCACGCCATGATGCACAAATAAATGACCATTGCGCGCATTCCGTGTCGGCATCACGCAGTCAAACATATCGATGCCTCGTACGACCGCTTCAACAAGATCTTCTGGTCGGCCGACCCCCATTAAATAGTGGGGTTTGTCCGTTGGCAGTCGTGTCGATAAATGATCCAAAACCCGAATCATAGCCTCTTTCGGTTCGCCAACCGAAAGCCCTCCTATGGCATAGCCATCAAAGCCTATTTCTGACAGCCCTTCTAAGGATTCTTCACGCAAAGCTTCATGCATGCCGCCTTGTATAATTCCAAAGAGTGCTGACGGGTTATCGCCGTGGGCTTCTTTGCTACGTTTTGCCCAACGCAGTGAGAGCTGCATCGATTTTTCTGCTGTTTTAACATCAGCTGGATAAGGTGTGCATTCATCAAAGATCATCACGATGTCGCTGCCGAGTTCGCGCTGTACTTGCATCGATTCTTCTGGGCCTAAAAACACCTTATTGCCATTGACCGGCGATTTAAAGTGCACACCATGCTCGGTGATTTTTCGTAATTTGCCCAAACTGAATACTTGAAAACCACCTGAGTCAGTCAAAATAGGACCTTGCCAACCCATAAAATCATGCAAATCGCCATGTTGCTTAATGATGTCTGTTCCCGGCCGTAACATAAGGTGGAAGGTATTACCAAGTATGATCTCAGCCCCAGTATTCGCCACTTCTTCTGGGGTCATAGCTTTGACAGAACCATAGGTTCCTACTGGCATAAAAGCAGGCGTTTCAATTTTGCCTCGGGGAGAGTGTAACCGGCCTCTTCGAGCGTGACCGTCTTGTGCTAGCAGATCAAAGTCCATCAATGTGTTCCTGGAAAATTCTGGCACAGAATACCATTTCTACTCTGCTTTTAAATAAATATTCAGATCTTATCGCGGCAGTTCAGGTAGGATCATCAGGATGTTATATGAAGGAATGAACCATGTCTGATTCGAAAATCATTGTTGCGCTTGATTACCCAACAATGGCTGCAGCGATTTCACTTGCTAAACAGGTCGACCCAAACCGTTGTAAACTCAAATTAGGTAAAGAGTTATTCACACGATCTGGTCCTCAGGTCGTCGAACAATTAACAGCAATGGGCTTTGATATTTTCTTAGATTTAAAGTATCACGATATCCCAAGTACTGTCGCTAAAGCCTGTCGTGCTGCAGCTGATTTAGGTGTCTGGATGATGAATGTTCATACGCTCGGCGGACCGGCCATGATGACCGCTGCGCGTGATGCGCTAGCCAATGATACACAGCGGCCCTTATTGATTGGCGTGACATTGCTCACCAGCATGGATGAACAGACTTTCCAACATATTGGTTTGACCGGCACAATCAGCGAAACCGTTTTACGTTTAGCCGATATGGCAGAGCAAAGCGGATTGGATGGCGTCGTTTGCTCAGCACAGGAAGCGACAACATTGCGGGCTCAGCACGGACAACAATTTCAATTGGTTACGCCTGGTATTCGACCGGCGCACAGTGACACGGGCGATCAGCACCGGACGATGACACCGCCAGAGGCCATTGATGCTGGTAGTAGTTATTTGGTTATAGGTCGGCCCATCACGGCTGCCCAAAACCCAATGCAAGCATTAGAAGCTATTGAAACCAGTCTTGCATAAAAAAAGGCCTAAGTCAGCTATCTGACTTAGGCCTAGAATAAACGAACGTCTTCTGCTTTAAACTTTAAATTTGCCGGCGGCTTCATGTAGTTGCTCAGAGAGTGAAGACACGGTGCTCACGGCTTCTGAAGATTGATGTGCCCCTTCTGCAATATGTTCAGCCACCTGGCCGATTTTTACACTACCTTTGTTAATATCTTCAACGACGGTCGATTGTTCACTGGCGGCATTGGAAATCGCTGCGCTCATTTATAAACCTTTAAAACAGGTCCCAATAACTGCCTTTGTTTTTCCCAAACAATCAGCGGTGATTGGCGAAAGCCACTACGGACAAACTGTTGTAGATGTCCTTCAACGATAGTAAGCAATAAATTTGCCGTTTCGTTAACTGGCCGGCCTCCTGCCTCTGTGATTGTCAGTTCTCTCTCTCGCAATATTTGCCTAAGCTGGGTTTCTAAACGTTCAAAAAATTGATTAACACGGTGCCGTAAACGTTCTGTTTCACCTGTCAACGCAGTCCCAACAAGGATGCTGCTAATGCCTGGATTTTTAGCGCTGAATTGTAATAACAAGGTCATGATTTTTTCACAACGGACTGCAGCACTATTTTCTTGCTGGATAATGCGGTTAATTAAACCAAAAATAGTTTCTTCAGCAAATTCAATTAAGCCTTCGAACATCCGTGCTTTACTGGGAAAGTGGCGATACAATGCCGCTTCTGACACTTGTAAGCTTTTTGCCAACTGTGCTGTGGTGATTCTTTCGCCTGGATTGTGTTCTAACTCGCTGGCGAGGGCTTGTAGGATCGCCTGACGGCGAGACAACTTCGCTTCTGCACGCGTTGGCTTCTGCTGTTCACTCATTTAGTGAGTTACCCCTCCACGAATCAATGTCCCGACGCCTTCATCGGTAAAGATTTCTAATAGTGCTGCATGTTGAACACGTCCATCAATGATATGTGCAGAGGAGACACCCGCGTTAACCGCATCAAGTGCACAACCAATTTTAGGTAGCATGCCACCATAGATCACACCATCATCAATTAATTTATTGACCTGTTTAGCATCCAATCCGGTTAATAATTGTCCTTCCCCATCCAGTAAACCCTTGGTGTTGGTTAATAAAATCAGCTTCTCAGCTTTCAACACTTCTGCCAGTTTACCAGCAACTAGATCTGCATTGATATTGTACGATATTCCATTATCGCCAACTCCGATTGGCGCGATAACCGGAATGAAATCACTTTGTATTAACATATCAACAACACTGGTATCGATTTCTTCTACTTGTCCGACATGGCCTAAGTCAATGACTTCAGAAACATTGACTGAGGGATCATCTGGGGAGATATGTAATTTTTTAGCACGAATCATCGCACCATCTTTACCTGTTAAACCAACAGCTCGGCCACCATGGTTATTAATCAGGCTGACAATACTCTTATTCACTTGTCCACCCAAAACCATTTCAACCATATCCATAGTTTCACTATCTGTCACACGCATACCGGCAACGAAATGACTTTCTTTCCCCACACGCTGTAATAAATCACCAATTTGGGGACCACCTCCATGGACAATAATGGGGTTGATTCCTACCGCTTTCATCAGCACGACATCACGGGCAAAACTATTTTTTAAATCCTCATCAACCATGGCATTACCGCCATATTTAATGACCAATGTTTTGCCAGAAAAACGCTGGATATAAGGCAAGGCCTCCGTCAGCACTTGTGCAATTTGAGGCGCTCGTTTTGTATTTAAACTCATGTCAGTGTCTTTTAGAATAGCAATGTAATGGTGGGTTTGACTTGCAGCATTTGCTGTTTAAATTGTCGCTGTATTTCTTGTAAGCTTTCTTGCGTTTCTGCTTCAAAGCGTAGTGTTAACCCTGGTACTGTATTAGATGCTCTTACCAGCCCCCAGCCTGATGCGAAATCAGCTCTCAGGCCATCAATCGTTGAAATTTTAGCGCCTTGGAAACTCGCCTCTGCAACGAATTGTTGAATAAACTTTTGGCATTCTAACTCTTCCATCTCAACAATGATTTCAGGTGTGCTCTCTCGACTAGGAATTGCTGCAAAAATTTCTGTTGAATTTCGCTCTAATGGATCACGTGCTAACAGTTCTATTAATCGGGCTGCACTATAAACGGCATCATCAAAACCAAACCAGCGGTCTTTAAAGAAAATATGGCCACTCAATTCACCGGCTAATGGTGCGCCTGTTTCCTGCATTTTATCTCTGATTACAGCATAACCCGACTGCCACATCAGTGCTTCACCACCTGCAGCTATAATAGCGTCTTCTAGCAAGCTACTACTTTTCACATCATAAATAACTAATGATCCTGGTAGGCGTGATAATACATCTTGAGCAAACATAATCATCAGGCGATCAGACCATATAATATTGCCTTCTGTATCGACCGTACCCAAGCGATCACCATCGCCATCAAATGCAATACCGAGTTCGGCTCCTGAACGACGAACCACTGAGATTAAGTCTTGTAAATTCGTGGGTTCACTTGGGTTTGGGTGATGATTTGGAAATTCACCGTTAACGTCACAATATAACTCAATGACATCACAACCTAATGCGGTCAATAATTTGGATGCGACAGGGCCCCCTACACCGTTACCGCCATCAACTACGACCTTCAAAGGCCTTGTTAAATGGACATCGCTAGCAATTTGAGCAATATAATCATCATCGACATCGATGCTGCTTCGACTGCCTTCGCCGGTATGGACATTCCCTTGCAAAATCCGCTGGTAGAGTTGTTGAAGGCTGGCACCAAATAACGGCTTACCTCCAATGCTTATCTTTAAACCATTGTAATTTACAGGATTATGGCTGCCTGTCACCATCACACCACAATCGGTTTGCAAATGTTCGCATGCAAAATAAACTAATGGGGTTGGTACTTCACCTATATCAACAACCTCACAGCCACTTGCCATGATACCTTCAATCAGCGCTTCACTGAGTTCAGCGCTCGATAAACGGCCATCACGTCCTACAACCAATCGAGGTTGTTGTTCGTCCAACGCTTCACTACCTATCGCTTGCCCAATCACTTTCACAATCTGTGCATTGATTGTTTCACCGACGATTCCTCTAATATCATAGGCTTTAAAAATAGATGGCACAATATCGACAGGCGCTACTTCAGTGAGCTCAAGTGTTGCTAGCTCTTCATCCGCCTTTGTTGATGAAGGGAAATCGAGCATATTATTGTCACCTTCTGTAATGACTTCGTTCACCGATTTCTCGTCTTGGGCTGTGTTTCAACTTCCGGCTTTTTACTCTTTTGTGCTATAGGCAAAGTTCGTCCTAAACGTTTTATTTCATCGACAATGGGATCCATTTCAGGAATAACTGTTGTGTATTTAGCCTTTAGTTGGCTCTGGCTCAAACCGGCTAACTGATCTTTCAATACGCCGAGATCATGCAACGAAACAAAACGATGTGAACATCCCCTGAATAGCCACATCAGCAGAACAATGGTAACACAATACCTATCGCGACAAGGTAGGATTGTGAAGCTTTTGTCTTAACCGGCCAATAGGCAATTCGCCAATGACTGTTTGCAACGGCTCGGTTAAGTAGCGGTTGTCCTTGACGCCATTTTCGATCGCCTTGCGACGCCAATACCGTCACTGTGTTACTACCCTGCTGAAGTTTTATATAGTCTTCAACACTGTAACTTGGTTGAAATAATGTTTGGAGAATCTCTGTAGATAAGGCAATGGCTGATATACCCACAACCCTTTTTTGTTTATCTTCAGTACTTCGCGTCAACAAGAGATAAGCATCTTCTTTTCCTGTTTGCATGACCGCTATCGGTGCTGAACCTTCTTTTTTAGCTAATCTCAAACTATTTAAGCTTGCAGAAGTAATAGGTATACAACCATCCTCATCGGGCTCGTCTACGCTAGCATTGATAAGACAAGCCTGCTCAGCTTGAGGAAAAACCAGCTTTAAAGCACGTTCCTGCGATGCAATTAATCTTGGATCTTCTCTCTTGATGAGTGTAGCTAGATGTGGTGATTTTGCTGCCGCGGCCACTTGAGCACTATACGCAGCAATTTTATCTTCAACAGCACTATGAATAATGCCTACGATATAACGCTGTTTTTGCTCTATTGCTTGTTGGTGTTGTTGAGAAATATGTTGGTTTTGCCAAAGAAAGCCAGCAAATATCGCTAGGCAACTTAAAAATATCACTAAAGTAGCGATAGCTGGGTTGCCCATCAATTTTGCTAATCCCTTCATTTATTACTTTCCTGTATGGCCAAAGCCACCTTGCCCCCGTTCAGATAACGAAAAGTCATCCACTTGTTCGAAATCCACTTGAGCAACTGGCACAAACACCATTTGGGCAATTCTGTCTCCCACATCAATATCAAATGCTGCTTGGCTTCGATTCCAGCATGAGACAAAAAGTTGTCCTTGATAATCACTGTCGATTAAACCTACCAAATTACCTAATACGATGCCGTGTTTATGACCTAGGCCAGAACGCGGTAGTATTACAGCCGCTAAATTTGGGTCACCGATATATATGGCAATACCTGTCGGTATCAATACCGTTTCCTGTGGGGCAATGGTCAGTTTTCCATCAAGGCAAGCGCGTAAGTCCAAACCTGCCGATCCTGTTGTTGCATAATTCGGTAGTTCAATTGAATCACCCAATCTGTTATCTAAAATTTTAAGCTGAATTTTTTGCGTCATAGCGGTCAATAATAAGTCTCATTAAATCTCTTGCCAAGTGGCTTTTTAACGCGAGTGGCAGTAAGGCCTCACCTTGCTGCCAAAACACATATAATGTATTTGTATCGACACCAAAGCCAAGACCTTTACCCACCAGATTCGCGGCGATCATATCAAGTTGTTTTCGTTCCATTTTATCTTTGGCATAGTTGATAATATCGTCCGTTTCCGCCGCAAAACCTACGATAAAAGGTTTGACTTGCCTTTGTGCCACTGCAGCAATGATATCCTTGTTTTCAGTGACTTGAATAGCGCGCTGTGTCTCCACTGCTTTCTTAAGCTTACTCTCAGAGTACTGCTCGGGGCGATAATCTGCGACTGCCGCACAGCCAATAAAAATATCTATTTGTTCTATTTTTTCAATCGCTTCGAACATTTGTTGCGCTGTTTCGACATCCACTCTCTGCACCTCTGGTGGTGTTGCTAACGCCACTGGACCGGTTATTAGAATCACTTCTGCGCCTGCTTGGGCAGCCGCTGTCGCGATGGCAAAGCCCATTTTCCCAGAGCTGCGATTGCCAATAAACCGAACTGGGTCAATTGGCTCATGTGTTGGCCCTGCAGTCACTACAACCCGTTTACCACTTAACTTAGTCGGCAGGATAAGGTGCAACAACTCAGTGATTAATTGTTCTGGCTCAAGTAGGCGCCCTTCCCCATTTTCACCACAGGCTTGCTCCCCAGTAGCTGGACCTAATACCAGTACACCTCTGTCGGCAATCGTTGCTAAATTGTTTTGTGTCGCCTCGTTTGACCACATTTTGTTATTCATTGCCGGCGCGACAGCAATCGGTGCTGTTGTAGCTAAACACAAAGCCGTTAATAAATCTTCTGTTCTGCCATGCGCTAAGCCAGCAAGGGTATTGGCACTGGCTGGTGCAATTAAAACCCAATCAGCCCAACGTGCTAATTGAATATGCCCCATCGTTGATTCTTCATCAGCGTCGAGCAATGTCATGGCCACAGGACTACCACTTAATGTTTGCATGGTCAGCGGTGTAATAAATTCACTTGCTGCTTGGGTCATCACAACTTTGACCTCCGCACCCTCTTTTATCAACAAACGTACTAAATCCGCGGCTTTGTAAGCTGCGATGCTTCCTGTCACGCCTAATACAATTTTTTTACCGTCTAGCGGTGTTTGTTCCGTCATACTTTTTCTGTTCCAGCAATTAGTTCTCTGAGATTGATGTCTTTTAACGTCGACTGCTGGACCTGCTCAAGTTCATCTAATAATGTATTGACGTTGTGGGCGATATCAATTCCCCCCCCCATACTCTGGGCTTCCTCAGCTGTTCGCAAACAGGTTAAAACTTCGCTCACCTTGATGTTCGCAATATCTTGCGCTGGCTGGTAACGGGGCTCGTCTCCTTGCAGCTCAACTAATAGACCGCCTTGTTCCAGTTTGCCTAACAAATCTTGCAAAATGCTATTGGTCAAGGTTGTTTCTGCCTCTAATTCATTGACAGTAAGAGCGGTTTTTTGCCCATAAAACCGTTTTGCAATACTTGCCATCAGGTTCATACCTACTTTTTCACGTAACCTTGGACTTAGCTCATATTGCTCGCCACCGTAGCTCACCCGCTTCGGGTGCTGCAAATAAAAAGCAACTTGCGAGCCTGTTAGTAAAATAAACCACGCTAAATAAAGCCAAATCATAAAGAAGAACAAAATGGCAAAACTAGAATAAATAGCGGTGTAATTTGAAGATGAAGCCACAAATGAAGCATACAGTGTACCCGTTCCAATCCATAAAATACCTGCTACTGTGGCCCCCATCAATGCAGGACCAAAATTCACATTGGTGTTAGGAATAAATTTATACAAAAAGGTAAATGCCGTAATAATCATCAAATAAGGCAATAACTTGGTCGCAGTTAAAATCAGCATTCCATAGGGCTCAATGGCTTGGAGCGTTAAAACGACATTATGGTTGAGTACAGTTGCTGCCACCCCCATTGCAGCAACGACCAGGACAGGACCAATCATTACAACGCTCAGGTAATCGGTAAACTGTCTTGCTAGCGTTCTGGCTCTTTTTACTTTCCATACAAAGTTAAAAGCATGTTCAATCTTTTGTATTAAGGAAATAATGGTGTAGAACAATATGGCTATCCCTAGTGTTCCTAATACACGAACATCTACATTTTGGACGAAACCAATGATACTGGCTGTTATTTCCGGGCCTTTTGGACCTAATGGCTCAAGCGCGCCCAACAGGAAAGGTTCTATTTTATTATGCACGCCAAAAGCTTTTAATACTGAAAATGCCACGGCGATTAATGGCACTAACGATAGTAATGTTGTGAAAACTAGGCTCATTGCCCGTAAGTTTAATTCCCCTTTTGCCAACTCTCTGACGACGATATAACTTACTCTCAGGGTATTTTTAATGGCCTTACGAAGCGCATTTGTTTGCTCAGCTGTTTCTTGCCATAGTGTCACTTGGAAGAATTGTTTTAATTTTGTCATGAAGTCCATTACAGCTATTGCCAGTCTTTATCTTTTAATGTTGTGTTGTCACTATACTGGATTATCAATGTCAATAAATTGATGTGTGACACCAAAATGCATTGCTAGATGTTCACCTAGAGCGGCAACACCATATCGTTCCGTTGCATGATGGCCTGCAGCAAAGTAATTAATGCCTAATTCTCTGGCTAAATGTGCAGTTTGTTCAGATATTTCCCCACTCAAGTAAGCATCTAAACCTAACCCTGCTGCTTGTTCAATATAACCTTGTGCAGCTCCTGTACACCAACCGATCGTCGTCATTGGCCGGTTATGTCCTTGGATTACCATCGGTTCGCGTCCTAATTTTTGCCTGAGTTCGTCAGCAAATTCCGGCACGGTTTTTGGTAAGGAAAAGCAACCACACATCCCCATAGCGGGATCGCCTGTTCCCGAAATTCTGCCATTGATTTCTATCGATAACTTTTCTGCTATTTGTGCATTATTCCCCAAAGTTGGATGGGCATCCAGCGGCAAGTGATAGGCGATAAGATTAATATCATTGAGCAAGAGCTGTTTAAGTCTGCGCTGCTTAATACCAATAATGCGTTGGTCTTCACCTCGCCAGAAATAGCCATGGTGAACAAGAATAGTATCGGCCCCGCAATCCAAAGCAGCATCAATTAGTGCCTGGCTCGCTGTGACTCCTGAGACTATGTGTTTGACTTGTTCATTTCCCGCAACTTGCAGGCCATTAGGGCAGTAATCATGGAACCTTGCTAGCTCTAATAAGGTCTCAATATGGGATATAAACTCCGTTCGCGTTATCATGATCGCATCATCCGCAGCCAATAAAACTGTCACTATAACAAAACTGAGGGCAAGCAAATGGAAGTAGCGAGTATTATCGCGCTCAGCATGGGCGCTGCCTGGGCAAGCGGTATCAACCTCTATGCCACAATATTATTGTTGTGAGTATAGTAGATCTTCAATCACTTAGGTTATTTAGGCATTCGCTTGACATAGAAAGAGCTTATAAATCATGAAAAACATCCTTATTACTGGTTGCTCAACGGGCATCGGCTATAGTGCTGCCTCACTCCTGCATCAAAAAGGCTACCAAGTCATCGCTACCGTTAGAAAACATGAAGATGCGCAAATATTAGAAGCACAAGGTATTACTTCTACCTTACTTGATTTAGCTGACAGCGAATCCATTCTTTCTGCCTTTAATTTCGTCTGTGAACAGTTTAACGGTCGCATTGACGTATTGTTTAATAATGGGGCTTTTGGGCAGCCAGGGGCGGTCGAAGATTTGTCCCGTTCCGTCCTACGGGAACAGTTTGAAACCAATGTTTTTGGTACGCAAGAATTGACCAATTTAGTCATTGCCCAAATGCGCCAGCAAGGACATGGCAGAATTGCCTACAATAGTTCTATTTTAGGCATTATCTCACTGGCATATCGCGGCGCTTATAATGCCAGTAAATATGCCTTAGAAGGCTTAGCTGATACGATGCGGCTCGAGTTACAGGGTAGTAACATTCATGTCAGCCTTATCGAACCAGGCCCAATTGAAAGCCAATTTCGCGCTAATGCTTTTGTTAAATACCAACAAAATATTGATAAAAGCAGCAGCGCACACCGTGACACTTATGAAGCGATGGAAAAGCGACTGACCAAAGACGGGCCGGCGGCACCTTTCACATTGCCTGCCGAGGCTGTCGTCGATAAGTTGATTCACGTCATCGAAAGCAAGCGGCCTAAGATTCGTTATTACGTCACTTTTCCAACTTATTTGTTTGCCACTTTGAAACGATTGTTGCCACACCGTGCTTTAGACTGGGTTTTGTCTAAAGTCTCCGATGGATAACCTCTGCTCCTCGACAGTACATTGGTTAGGCTCCAAATATCAGTTCATCATTCTGCACATCAACTTTTATTTTATCGCCAGCCTTAAATACGCCAGATAATAAATCTTGTGCCAAAACATTTTCCAATTGCTGTTGAATGACCCGCTTTAAGGGCCTTGCTCCATAAACTGGATCGAACCCGGCTTGTGCGATTAAATCTAACGCTGCATCACTGATCTCGAATCCCATTTCATGTTCCAGCAAACGTTGTTTCAGCTGTCCTAACTGGATTTTCGCTATGGCGTGAATTTGCTCTCGCTCCAATGGATTAAATACCATAACATCATCGACTCGGTTGATAAATTCTGGTCTGAAATGTTGTCCAACAATCTCCATCACAGATGACTTCATTTGATCATATTGTTCTCCACCCGCTAAGGCCTGAATCACATCAGATCCTAGGTTAGATGTCATAACAATAACGGTATTTCTAAAATCAACTGTGCGGCCTTGGCCATCCGTTAAACGACCATCATCTAACACTTGTAATAAAATATTAAAGACATCTGCATGCGCCTTTTCAACCTCGTCCAATAAAATCACAGAATAAGGTTTCCGTCTAACAGCTTCCGTTAGATATCCTCCTTCTTCATATCCAACATAGCCTGGAGGTGCACCCACCAATCGCGCGACGCTGTGTTTTTCCATGAACTCCGACATATCAATACGTACCATCGCTTCGTCGGTATCAAATAAGAACGTTGCCAGAGCTTTACATAACTCTGTTTTACCTACGCCCGTTGGCCCTAAAAATAGGAAGGAGCCATTTGGCCTGTTTGGGTCCGATAAACCAGCACGAGCACGTCTAATCGCATTCGAAACAGAATTAACCGCTTCTTCTTGTCCGACCACTTTCTGGTGTAATGCTTCGTCCATTTTCAGTAATTTATCGCGTTCCCCTTCTAACATTCTGGAGACGGGGATCCCTGTCCATTTCGAAACCACTTCAGCAATCTCTTCTTCTCCGACTTTATTTCTTAATAAGGTGAAGTCTTGTGTATCGACTTGTTCAGCCATATCGCGCTGTTTTTCTAGCTGAGGAATCACACCAAAACGGAGCTCAGACATTTTTTCTAATTCGTTATTACGTGTTGCGACCTCGAGTTCCATCCTCGCTTTTTCTAGACTTTCCTTAATGTCCTGGCTACCGTGCATCATGGCTTTTTCAGATTTTAATACTTCATCCAAGTCGGACAATTCACGCTCAAGTGAGGTAATTTCATTCTCTAAGGTTGTTAGCCGCTTCTTGGATGCTTCATCTGATTCTTTCTCAAGGGCAATTTGTTCAATTTTTAATTGAATCAAACGTCTATCTAAACGATCCATCGATTCTGGTTTTGAGTCCATTTCCATGCGAATACGACTCGCCGCTTCATCAATCAGATCAATAGCCTTGTCTGGTAACATCCGATCACTAATATAACGGTGTGACAATGTAGCTGCTGCAACTATGGCAGGGTCGGTAATATCAACGCTATGATGCACTTCATAACGCTCACTTAAGCCACGTAAAATACCTATCGTGTCTTCTACCGTCGGTTCACCCACCAATACTTTTTGGAAGCGTCGCTCTAAAGCGGCATCTTTTTCTATATATTGGCGATACTCATCTAAGGTTGTGGCGCCGATACAATGCAATTCACCTCTTGCTAGCGCCGGTTTAAGCATATTACCTGCATCCATTGCTCCTTCCGCTTTCCCGGCACCCACCATCGTATGGATTTCATCAATGAATAAGATGATTTGACCTTCTTGCTTGGACAAGTCCTTCAGCACCGCTTTTAGACGCTCTTCAAACTCGCCTCTAAATTTGGCACCCGCAATCAACGCACCCATATCTAACGATAATAAACGTTTGTGTTTCATCCCTTCAGGGACTTCGCCGTTGATAATTCTTTGGGCAAGACCTTCTGCGATAGCCGTTTTACCAACGCCTGGCTCACCGATTAAGACAGGGTTATTTTTGGTACGTCGCTGCAACACCTGAATGGTACGACGTATTTCATCATCACGACCAATCACGGGGTCTAATTTTCCCCTTTCTGCATACTCTGTCAGATCAATAGTGTATTTTTCTAATGCTTGGCGCTTCTCTTCAGCATTTTGGTCAGTCACGTTTTCCCCACCTCGTATTTGTTCAATCGCTGATTCAATGGCTTTTTTATTGGCGCCACTTTCCCTTAAACTATCACCCGCTTGGCCCTTATCTTCAATGACAGCTAATACAAATAATTCACTTGATGCATATTGATCTTGGCGCTTTTGCATCAGCTTATCTACCTGATTAAATAAGCGGTTCAAGTCTTGTGAAATATGGATATCCCCATTACCACCTTCAACTTGTGACAAGCGGCTCAGTTGTTTTTCAAGTTCTGATTGATAAGCTGTTACATCGACACCGCTTTGTTTTAGCAATGGTTTAGCCGTGCCGCCTTGCTGCTCTAACAACGCTAGCATAAGGTGAGCTGGTTCGATGAACTGATGGTCACGCCCTATGGCGATGCTTTGGGCGTCACCTAAGGCTTCATTAAATTTACTGGTTAATTTATCGACTTGCACGACTAGCCCCCCCACAAAAAGTACGTGATTTACAGATGGGGGGAATATGACCAAAAATCAAGTCACTTGTCTATTACTTAGCTGAAATAGCCTGACTTACCTCAGTTAAACAGGCTTTCATTTCAGTGACATTGCACCGGATAGATGAATGCATCAAAAGGTGTACTTGGCTTGGCATTAATGGCGCCAATGCCACATGTCCTTCTCCCTTCACGCCAGTGATACGAACAGGATAAATGGCAGATTCCGACCATGCCGCTAACCTTGCAACACCCCCTTTTATTTTTAAAGGTGGGTCACTGTCTAAATGGATTTTGCCATGGGGAAATAAGGCGATGACTTCGCCCCGTTCTAGAGCACGTAATGCTTGACGTAATGCTTTTTCTGGTCTTCCTGCACGGTCGACAGGGATGCAGCCTGATGCTTTGAAAAGCCAATTTAAACCAGGCCGTTCGTATTCTTCCCTCGCAATTAAAAAACGCAGCGGCCGCCTACAAGCCGTAATTAATAGGAAGGGGTCTAAACCCGATACATGATTTGCCACCACAATCGCTGGGCCTGTCTCTGGCAATGGGATTTGTTGTGTTTCATCCAAACCATGGACATGTTTGCACAATAAACGCACGAGTCCATCGACCCAGTTAATCCCTTTATGTTGCCAGTTTACTTTAGCTGCACGGAGACCGAAATAAGGTAATGAGGCGAGTAGAAATACCAGTCCAAATACAAACCAAAGCATTAGTCGATTTCAAATGGCGTCGGATCACCGAGCCCTGTACGCATGATTTCTGGCATATCATCAATAAATTCAACCACTGTCGTTGGTTCACTACCACAATAATTGGCATCTAAAACCAAATCGATTTGCTTACCCAGTTGGTCAACAATGTCATCAACATCTGTCATTGGTACTGTTTCACCTGGTAAGATAAGAGTTGAACTCATCAGGGGTTCATTTAATTCTTCTAATAAGGCTAATGCAATCTTATTATCAGGGATACGTAAACCAATGGTTTTACGTTTTGGGTGCTGTAAACGGCGAGGCACTTCTTTTGTTGCGGGTAAAACGAAAGTGTATGCGCCTGGTGTGTTGGCTTTTATACTTCTAAAAACCGCGTTATTAATTTTGGCATAGAGTGATATTTCAGATAAATCACGGCAAACTAAGGTGAAGTTATGATCATCATCTAATTGACGTAGACGGCGAATTTTATCCATTGCACTTTTATCGCCCAAATGACAGCCCAATGCGTAACCCGAATCCGTTGGGTAGACAACCAAACCGCCTCGACGAATAATGTCGCACGCTTGATTAATCAATCGTTTCTGTGGGTTTTCTGGGTGAATTTGAAAACGCTGGCTCATCGTCTCACTGTCGAATTAGTAATAAAGAACGATCGCATGATACACAGGCCACCTATCTTTAGGTAAATTATCTTATTAACAGAGGCTTACCAAGATTGCCATATTGGCGTTACATTGGTCGGCAAATCTGGAATGCGCCCTAATTCGACCCAAGTGTTATCGGGTGAATGAAAATCTGAGCCACGTGACGCTAATAATTCAAAATCATTGGCCAGTTTGGCTAAGTTATTTATCTCTTCTGGATGTTGGCGACCAGATACGACCTCAATCCCCGCTCCCCCTAAGTGCTTAAACTCAGTGACCAAGCGCCTTAATTTGGTTGCCGTTATCTTGTATCGAGCCGGATGTGCAATAACCGCTTGTCCACCAGCGCCGTTAATCCACGTGACAGCCTGTTCTAGACTCGCCCATTCGCCTGATACATAACCGGGTTTATTGCGGACCATATATCGCTTGAACACATCTCCAATACTTTTTGCATGGCCTGCTTCTACTAAAAATTTAGCGAAGTGAACGCGGCCTAGCATCACAGGTGAGGCATATTGACTCGCCCCCTCATAAGCACCTTTTATCCCTGATTTTTCTAGCCGTTCTGCAATTTTAACAGCACGTTCCTTTCTATAATCTCGTATTTCAACTAATCCCTGTTGTAACTTTGTATTGTTTTTGTCAACATTCAGACCAATAATATGTACCGTGTTACTGCCCCAAGTGACAGATATTTCTACACCAGGAATAACGCTCAATGACGTGTCATTTGCAGCCAATTCCGCTTGTGATATGCCTTCAGTGCCATCATGATCAGTCAGCGCCAAAACATCAACACCGTGTTTGATAGCACGTGCAATGACTTCTTCAGGCCGTAAACTACCATCAGATGCCGTCGAGTGTGTATGTAAGTCATAACAAGTCATAAGCGCTATTTTACGTTAGAATAGCCGCTTATATCGTATCAAGCCAGGATCTTATGAAACTCTTTTTTGACTTTTTGCCTATCGTCTTGTTTTTTGTAGCATATAAGTTCGGTGGCGGCACCTATCAATTTGACGGTCAAGACTATGATATGAAGGGTATTTATGCTGCTACAACCGTCATGATTATCGCCACACTTCTCCAAAATGCTTATTCTTGGTTTCGCCATGGCAAGCTTGAAATGTCACACTTAATCACATTGGTTTTAGTTGTCATTCTTGGCGGTGCGACATTATGGCTTCAAGATCCGAACTTTATCATGTGGAAGCCAACAGTCGTTAATTGGTTATTTGCAGCTGGTTTTCTTGGTACCCAGTTATTCACTCATAAATCGTTACTAGAAAGAATGATGGCCGAGCATATACAACTGCCTGCTCTGGTTTGGTCACGCTTAAATACGGCTTGGGTTCTGTTCTTTATTTTATCAGGTGTGGCCAATCTTCACGTCGCTTTTAATTTTGATGAAGCAACCTGGGTCAACTTTAAACTCCTTGGTCTCCTTGCCTTAGCCATTATTTTTATTATTGATCAGTCTTTATATTTGAGTAAACATCTCATTGAGCCTATTGAAGCTAAAGAAGAAGGTCAGTTATGATGCGTTACGCCATTATTAGTGAGGATGTGCCGAATAGCTTACCTTTACGCTTAGCTTCACGCCCGGCGCATTTAGCACGATTACAGCTCCTACAGGCCGAAGGTCGATTAGTCATAGCTGGCCCCCACCCCGCAATTGATAGTAATGACCCTGGCGAAGCAGGTTTTAGTGGCAGCCTTATCGTTGCTGAGTTTGCTGATCTTGCAACCGCACAAGCTTGGGCAGATACTGACCCTTATGTTGCTGCAGGTGTCTATGCCCGTGTCACTATCAAACCTTTTAAACACGTTTTACCATGACGACTGTCGAGAAGTTAGAACTTGCTTTGGTTTGCCTTGAACCACAACGTCTTATCATTCAAGATGATAGTGCACTGCATGCTGGTCATGCTGGCAATACAGGGGGTGGTCATTACACGGTAACCATTGTTAGTTCTCATTTTGAGCACCTTTCTCTGCTCAAACGTCACCGCTTAGTTTATGATGCGGCTGCAACCTTAATGAAACGAGATATTCATGCGCTGAGCATTCAAGCGAAAACGCCACAGGAAACCTAATTACATTCACAATATGGCCGAATCAAATTCTCGTTTAACCCCAAACAAAGCTTTTTTATAGCAACAGGAAGGCTTGAGAATGAGCAAGCTTTCTAGCTTGGCGATTGATTTGCGTAATAAAGTTACAGGAGAATGTCAGTCTTATCAATTTGGCGGTGTAACACATTATCTTGATGACCGTGGTTACTTGCTAGCAAAACCGCTAATTGAACAGTCTGATGTCTTTTTCTATTTAATGAATGAGCATCTGACAGTCTCAACTAATGATGTTTCAGAAACAGGGTTGTCACTTGAAGTGGCAGGCCATTTCCCAGTCACTGAAGGCACAATACTCCGCATTAATTTTATTCGTTGGTAAAATAAAACATCCAAAGTAAAACTAAACGAAGTGCCTTTCGTTGTTCGCCGCATGCAATATTGGGAAGGAAGGCCTTCCCTTGGCTTAGAACGTAATGTACTCGCATGTGGTGAAAAATTGAATAAGTTTTTCATCCAAGCCATTGAAGAGAATAAAGACCAATTGGCATTGGATAGTCGTGACCGCTTTGTTATCCAAGATTCCAAAATATTAGGCAGTCAATTAACCCATCTGATGCCTAATCTGCCTTTCTATCTTGGGCGTGATAATGACAATAAACGCATTATTCAAGCTATTGCTAATACTCAGGCAAATCAGGCGATACATGATATGAGCTTATGGCAGACTATCGGTGAGTTAGCCTCCAATATGGCTGAGTGGGTACGCGTGACATTGGATGACTTTACGCCTATTACTGATTTTGGCATTTATTGTTATCAAGACAAAAACCAGCAATGGCTATTACAAACTGAGCGTGATTTTGTATCAAAAGAGCAAAAATCTGTTTTTATTAATCCTACTTTGCTAGCCGACAAATACCGCTTTTTCCATTGCGACCTAACGGCCATTAAAAATACATCGATCGAACAAGAACCTAATTTGGAGCAACAGCTATCTCATCTACGCCGGCATAGCCCTCATCAAATTCGCCGGATTAGAGAAGTGTTACAAAGCTTATTTGCCGTGGGCGACTTAACTGATATCACGCCCATAATTGAAGCCGTTTACATTAAATAAACAACTTTAACTGGCTACCATCATATTGTTGATCCAGACCGCCCCCGTTCTGGTGCTACTTCTCGTTTCAATGTTGTCTGCTACCGCTTCGATACCCATAAACATATCGCCTAAGTTACTGGCAATTGTGAATTCATCAATGGCATATTGAATCTCACCTTTTTCAACCCAAAAACCAGCAGCACCCTGAGAATAATCACCTGTCAAAATATTAACGCCCATACCCATGGTTTCGGTTACTAAAACACCCGTGTCCATCTGTTTTAACATCTCATCAAAACTAATATCACTATGTTCAATTGTTAAATTATGAGTGCCACCAGCGTTGCCGGTTGTTGTCATATTTAATTTGCGTGCTGAATAGCTATCTAATACATAACATTGTAAAACACCGTCGCGGATGACATCTCTTGGTGTCGTGGCAACACCTTCGCTATCAAATGAGGCACTGCCTAAGCCTTTAATTAGATGTGGTTGCTCATGGATATGCATAAAATCAGGGAAAATTTGTTTCCCTAAATGGTCCACTAAAAATGAAGATTGGCGGTATAAAGCACTACCCCGAATCGCTGAAATAAATTGTCCAAATAATGTCGGTGCAATATCTGCCGCAAATACAACTGGATAATGACCCGTTGTAACCGTTTGTGGGTTGAGGCGATTTAATGTATTTTCTGCCGCGCGTTGACCGATAAATTTTGCGGCATCAAGGTCTTTTGCATCGCGGGCTAAATCATACCAATAATCTCGTTGCATACCTTTGTCATCTTCACTGATTAAAGTACACGACACGCTATGCCTTGTTCCGGTACTACTACCCATAAAGCCATGGCTATTGGCATAAATTCGCTCGCCCTGGTGACTTGAAACGCTGCCCCCTTCGGAATTACTAATCCGTTTATCAACGTCAAAACCGGCTTGTTCACATTCTGTTGCTATTTCTATTGCTTGTTCTGCCGTCACATCCCATGGATGGTAGGTTGATAAATCGGGGAAGTCTGTTGCCATTAGGGCCTTGTCTGCTAGTCCTGCACAGGCATCTTCTTCTGTGTGTTTTGCTATACCACATGCCGCAGTGACTGCATCTTTAATGGCTTGCTCAGATAAATCCGATGTACTGGCTGACGCTTTGCTGTCTCCAAAATAAACGGTTAAGCCCAGGCTTGTATCATTATTGTATTCTAATGTCTCAACATCCCCTTGTCTGACTGTGACAGATAGCCCTTTGCTATGGCTGACACCTGCCTCTGATGCAGTTGCCCCTTGTTGTTTTGCTTGCTCTAGTACCATTTCTGCTGCACGCTGTAATGCTGCTGGATTTACAGAATTTGTCATTTTCGTTCCATAAGTAATAAGTTTAAGTCTGTCGCTTTAATGTGACTGACAAACGGGACAGTTTGGATTGGGTTTTAACTTTATTTCTCGCCATTGCATCGTAAAGGCATCTAATATTAATAAACGCCCCGCCAATGATTGGCCTATGTTACTGAGTAGTTTTATTGTTTCGACTGCTTGAATACTGCCAATCACACCTAATAATGGCGATAATACACCGACTTCAGAACAGGTTTGCTGTAATTCGCCTTCATCTTGATAGAGACATCGGTAGCAACCACTGCCTTCTTGTCTTGGATCATAGACGGTCACTTGGCCTTCCATTCTTATGGCCGCACCCGATACTAATGGCATGTTCATTTTCTGCGTGACGGCATTAAGCAAAAAGCGGGTTTCAAAATTATCACTACAGTCAACGACAACATCTACCATCGACACCTGCTGCTCCAGTGCTGTTTGATCTAAACGCTGTGCGATTATGTTGACGGTAACTTCTTTATTAAGCGTGGCGATAGTCTCTGCTGCTGACGTTACTTTTTCCTGGCCCAGCGATTGTTCTCGGTGGATAATTTGACGCTGTAAATTTGACAATTCCACCTCATCGTTGTCGACCAAGGTCAATTGCCCAACACCAGCAGCTGCAAGGTAAAGCGCAACTGGAGAGCCTAAGCCACCTAGGCCAATCACCAAAACATGGCTATTTAGCAAACGTTGTTGTCCTTCAAAGTCCATTTGGGGCAACATCACTTGCCGACTATAGCGGAGCAACTGTTCGTCGTTCATTTTTGGATACGTTGTGTCACATTCATCTTACTATTATACCGTTTGGCGACCAAGGGTGACCCGATCATTATTACCAAAGTCTTTGCGCGTTTCAATTTCTTCTAAGCCTGCTTGCTGAAACAAGTCCCTGATTGCTTTTGCTTGCTGAAAGCCATGTTCTATCATCAACCAACCCTTTGGCTTTAAGCAATCTTGTGTTTGCTCAATAATGGTACGGATATCATCCAATCCATCTGCTCCGGCAACCAGTGCTGAAAGCGGTTCAAAACCTACATCCCCTTGCTGTAAATGTGGATCATTCACCTCAATATAGGGCGGGTTACTAATAATCATATCCAAGCTGTGCTTTGCAATACCTGATAACCAATCACCTTGCCATAAAATCACATTATCAAGTGCCATTTGCGTTATATTCTGTTTTGCTACTGCTAAGGCCGCTGCATAATAATCTGTTGCGATAACGGAAATATCTGCCCTTTCTGATGCCAGCGCTAGACCAACCGCACCTGTCCCCGTCCCCAAATCGGCAATGCACATGTTTGGGCTTATCTTTTCTAATGCTACACTCACTAATACTTCGGTATCGGGACGTGGAATTAACGTATCAGGCGTGACTCTCAAATCTAATGTCCAGAACCCTCTTTGGCCAGTTATATGTGCGACAGGGCGCCCTTCTAGACGTTGTTTTAGATAAGTCGAAAAAGTCTGCTGCTGTGTATCCGTTAATGCTTTATCTGGCCATGTGTGCAAATAAGTTGGATTACACTTCAGTACGTGACATAGTAAAACGGTACAATCGATTTCGGGACTTTCTGAATTTGATAAGGATTGTTTGCCTGTTTTTAAGGCTTGATCGATCTTCATAAATTGTTTTTAAATACTCAGATCAGCACAAAGATAGCTAGTACAACAACAGCAGTAGCCAAACCAATCACGACCGGGTTCAACTGCCCAATGCGTTTGGTCATTTGTGTCAACTTTTCATCGTTATCATCGTTTGTTGTGATATCCGTTGGTTGCTCATAACTCGCTAAATGCTTATCAACTTGTAATGTAACTAACGGCGCTATCATGGCCGACAATGAATTATCGAGATATTGTTCAACAGCAGCCATCACTTTGGGGCCAATCTGCATACCTAATTCAACTTGCATTTTATGCTCTTGTTTAGCCAACCGGGTCTGTGCCTGTATCGCGAGTGCATCTGAGGCTTGTTTTGATACGTCACTATTTGCTGTCATTTCTTCAACTGCTTGCTTGGCATGCATGGTAACTGAGTCAGTGACTCGTCTCTCTATGTTAGGCTCTAGACTGCTCAATACCACTGGCAGAATTGTGGCCAATAATTGTTCTTTTATTGAAGGTAAAGCTTGCTCAACTTCTGTTTGTATTTGTTCTCATAGCTACTGCGTATTTTGGCTCATTTGCTGAGATACGTCTACTGCGACCTGTTGTGCTTGTTGTTTAAAACTTCGGTAACAATTTTTGCTCAATAATCTCAACCACTTTCGCCGTCATCGTCGCTTTATCCACTTTAACCACGAAAGATTGTTGCTTGGGCACGCTTTCCGCTTGTTGTTTTAATGCCGTCATAATGTCATCAACCAAACCTGTTTGAGGTGGTTTATTTAAAACAGAAATCGCACTAACTGCAAGGGCATTATCGGTATCCAGCCCATCCATCATGACATCCATAAAAATAATGTCTGAATTTCGCTGACTTGTTTCTATATAATCGAGGCTTCTTCTGCACTATTGGCTTCAGCCACATCAATGTCATGGAGGGCTAATGCTTTTTTTAAGGACATCCGTGCAACACGGGAATCATCAACTAACAACCCCTGCATCTGGTTATTACCGGCTATTTGACACGGTGCACTTCCATCTTAATCTGAGTGACCTGTTGTCCTAACATGACTATTTCACCTTTGTAGCGCTCAGCCATATCACTAGCAAATTCAAAGAAATATGTACGCTGCAGTTGCAGCCTCCCTTGCCGGTTACGTTGTAGTCTCAATTTTTTCCGACCCACTGTATCATTTAAAAATGTTAGTTCTGTTTGCTCACATTTTCTTCTTGCTGCTTTAATAGCTATTTCGGCCACGCCTCGGCTGTCCCACCAAAACCATAATAGTCCTAGAATGAGTAATAATGTTAGGCCATTGTCCATTAGCCTATATCCCCCCACAATGTTTGTATGACGGCGATCGCGGATATCGCTGCTGTCTCAGTCCTCAAAATTCTTGGTCCAAACTTTACTACTTGAAACCCTGTACTGATCGCCTGTTGTACTTCTTCGTCACTAAAGCCTCCTTCTGGGCCGATTAATAAACTCACTTCCGATTGTAGTTGTAAATTCTTAAAACCCTCTCCTGCTTGCGGCTCTAGAATAAGTCGTGTCCCTTGATTGTAACGCGCTAGCATCTCTTCATAATCTTGAATATCAGCCAAAGTAGGCACCACATTACGCCCACTTTGTTCACATGCGCTGATGATCACACCTTCCCAATGTGTTCTCTTTTTATCGGCACGTGGCCCAGAGAACTGACCATTACACCGTGTTGTGATAACTGGGACAATTTCCGTCACACCCAACTCCACCGCTTTTTGTAGGGTGTAATCCATTCTGTTGCTACGGGAAACACTTTGGATAAGTCTCACTGGCAGGGGAGATTCATTTTTTTCGTATATTTGACTGCTGATACTCGCAAAAGATTCACGCTTGCTGACCTTTTGTAATTCGGCACTGACTTCAAGCCCTTTGCCATCAAACAAATTAATTCTAGCGCCTTCTTTTAATCGTAATACCTGTATAGCATGACGATGTGCTTGTGGCGGCAGATTAAGCAGTTCATGATTCTTATTCAACTCTGGACAGTAAAATCGCGGAATTCGCATTCAAGCCTCATTTGTAATATCTTCATGGTTATTCTCAAAAATGTCGTCCATTTGGGGAAGTGAAGTATCTTCCTTTATACTCAAATCATGCTGATTGATATCGTGACTATTCAACACATTAATTATGTTGGCGACGCCAAACGCTTACCTCATATTAGTGTGGCCGTCCGTCATTATAAAGCGGACAACGGTATCCTGACAGAAACAAGTTTACTACTACAATCCCACCTAGACTCCGCATTATCTTGAAATCACTTCATTCCACCTTTAAAGACGAGCCATGATACTTCCTTTTATACAACCAGATTGGCCAGCCCCCCAGCATGTACATGCTTTCTGCACCACGCGCACCGGTGGTATTAGTTCTGCACCCTATGATAGTTTTAATTTGGCCAACCATGTTGATGATAATCCTCAACATGTTGAACAAAACCGGCAGATTTTGGTACAAAGTGCACAACTTCCCGAGTCACCTCGGTGGTTAACACAACATCACAGCACTGATGTCATTAACAGTCTTGACTGGATTGAAGATATGCCCGCAGACGGCTTATTCTCATCAGCGGAAAACCATGTATGCGTTGCTATGACTGCTGACTGCTTACCCGTCTTGATTTGTGACAGGCAAGGCTCGGAAGTCGCTGCCGTTCATGCTGGCTGGCGCGGCTTAGCCGATGGGATTATTGAGCGAGCTGTTACGCAATTTACCTCTCAAAGGCATGAACTTTTAGTTTGGCTTGGACCTGCCATTGGTCCTAAACACTTTGAAGTGGGCCAAGATGTCGTTACTGCTTTCACAAACCATATGCCCGAAGCTGAAACCGCTTTCACACCCCTCAGCAATGGTCAAATGATCGCTGATATCTACTTATTAGCTCGCCAACGCCTTAAGGCCTTGGGCATTGATACTGTTTTTGGCGGTGAACATTGCACTGCTGGTGATTCCGAACAATTCTTTTCTTATCGACGTGATAACGTTACAGGCCGAATGGCATCATTGATATGGATAGCGCCCTCGTAACACTGCTTTAAGAGAGCCTATTGTTCTTTCAAATAAGGTATAATTCTGAGATTAATTTTTGTGTTTAACCATCTATGGAATTATTGCTCTGGATTATCGGCTTTAGCCTGTTAGGCGGTATTGCCAGTGTTGTTTTGGCTTCTAGTTTTCTCCTCCTGTCAGAAAATGCACGCACGTTCACCGTTCCCCACCTCGTTAGTTTTGCTGTAGGTGCGCTACTCGGCGCAGCTTTTCTTGGTTTGTTACCGCATGCACTTGCGCATCAGCATGCCATTGACCCCCACGATATTGGTCTAACACTTTTACTTGGCTTACTCACTTTCTTCCTACTCGAAAAACTGGTGCTGTGGCGACATTGTCATCATGATCATTGTGATGGCCATCTTCCCGAGGATGGTCAGCAAACACAACATCAAAATAACCGGGCCGCTGGCACCTTGATTTTAGTTGGAGATGCCATTCATAACTTCATTGACGGTATTTTGATTGTCGCAGCCTTCATGACTGATATTCATCTAGGCATTGTAACCGCTTTGGCGATAGCTGCCCATGAAATCCCACAAGAGCTTGGTGATTTCGTTATTTTATTAAGTAGTGGATTCACCAAACAAAAAGCACTTTTTTATAATATCCTTTCCAGTTTAGGTACCGTCATCGGAGCTTTATTAGCCTATTTTGCACTGGATGGGCTGCACCATGTATTGCCTTATATTTTAGTCATTGCTGCGGCTAGTTTTATCTATATCGCTGTTGCTGATTTAATTCCTGGATTACACAATAAAGTTAAACCCTCAGAAACTTTGCAACAAGTCCTACTTATTTCGGCAGGTACCATTTTTATTTTCATCACACACAGTACGCTGCACTAAAACTTTATGTCCATTGCGTCATATAAGGTTCTCATCGTTGGTCCATCTTGGATTGGCGATATGGTTATGGCCCAATCCTTGTTTATTGCCCTTAAGGCTAAACACAAAGACTGCATTATTGATGTCTTAGCTTTAGCATGGACGAAACCTCTTTTAGATCGCATGCCCGAGGTTAATGAAGCCATTCCAATGCCGATTAGTCATGGTGTTCTGGGCCTAAAAATGCGGCGTGCTATAGGTCAACAGCTACAAAGCAGACAATATGACCAAGCTATTGTTCTACCTAATTCTTGGAAATCAGCTTTGATTCCCTGGTTTGCCAATATTCCAAAACGGACAGGGTGGAAAGGGGAAGTTCGTTACGGCCTGTTAAATGATCTCCGGACACTGGATAAACAAACTTTGCCTATGATGGTCCAACGCTTTGTTTCCTTGGCAAATCCTTCTGAGCAATCTCAACTTGCGCCTGATTGCCCAATCCCTAAAATGATCGCTAAGACAGGCGCTTTCGAAATATCACCATTAAAATCAGTACAAAAAAGGCTGATTCTTTGCCCTGGTGCTGAGTTTGGGCCTGCCAAACAATGGCCTGCACAATCTTACGCTGAAGTTGCGATTGCTCTGATTGAACAAAATTGGCAAGTTGTCATTCTAGGATCAGAGGCCGATAAAACCATCGCTGATAAGATAGAAAACTTGGTATCAAACAAAGATGAAGCTATGCTATTTAATTTATGTGGCCAAACAGCTTTAAATGAAGCCATAGACTTACTAGACACTGCGGATACTGTTATCTCCAATGACTCAGGTTTGATGCATATTACCTCTGCCTTACGAAAACCATTGATTGTTATTTATGGCCCTACTTCGCCTACCTTTACGCCACCGCTATCTCAGAACGCACACTTCCTCCAAATTGATGTCGAGTGTGGCCCGTGCTTTCAGAGAACATGCCCTAAACAACATCATAAATGTATGCAAGGTATAACTAGTGTTGATGTGCTAACATCCCTTTATCTTTTACAAAATACAGAACATCGATAATACTCATGGATATGCAGCCGTCTAATCTCGATATTACGCGTATTCGATTCTTTACTGCTTTCGCGAGCTTATTACTTTCACTACAAGCTGTTTACTTCGACGATATTATCAATCGCGATGGCATTATGTATTTACAAATGTCAGAAGCGTATTTATCTGGTGGGCTTGCTGCAGCAAAAGCTATTTACGACTGGCCAGTCTTTTCGATTTTGATTGCATGGTTACACCAATTCACCACTCTCCCCCTCGAAAGTTGTGGCTTTATTCTCAATAGCTTTTTCTTCATTGTTTTAACTGATGCTTTAGTTTTAATTAGTAGTTTACTAATTAAATCACGTCAACAACTAACTATTGCAGCCGCTTTAATCCTCTGTTTTGTTCCGATTAATGAGTATCGTGATTTTATTCTGAGAGATCCTGGCTATTGGGCTTTTTCTAGTATAGCCCTGTATCACTTTATGCAGTTTACCAAAAATCCGAATTACTTCTCAGCAACACTCTGGCAAGTTTTTATCGTAACGGCAGTTTTATTTCGCATAGAAGGGAGTGTTTTATTATTAGCACTACCCGTTTATTTGTTCTTTACATTTCCAACTTTGTCAGCTGTTGGGTATTTTTTACAGTCTCTGTATTTAGCTATTGCAGCTGCCATACTGGCTTTATTAACTTTGGCTAGTCAAGCTGAACTAAGCGATGCTTTTGGCAAATTCGAATCTATCCTTCAATATCTTAATTTCGACACTTATATAGAAAAATTAGGAAATGCTTCATTTGTCTTGGAGCAACAAGTTTTAAACCAGTATTCGGATGAGTATGCACATCTCATCTTGATTGCTGGTTTACTCGCCATGTTAGCTTATAAGCTACTAAAAACATTTTCCATTAGCTACATTATTATTTACGTTATTTCCACATCAAGTGCGAATACACACCTTCATCCTAGATTACAAAAGCTCTTACTTTATTTCTTTCTGATTAATATCTTTATTCTCTGCACTTTCTTATTTAATGCTTATTTTATTTCTAGTCGTTATACTGTTTTAGCTCTTATCAGTTTGCTTCTACTCTTCCAGTCTCGGCTTTGCAATGGTTTAGAATCTCTTTGGCTTGAAAAAAAGACACTCTTAATGACAATTGTAGGGTTGTGCCTTTTTTACAATGTCGCAGATACCGCAACATCATCAAGTTCTAAGACCTATATTAAAGACACTGCATTATGGGCAGCACATAATATTCCTGAAAGAAGCCTTGTTATGACGGATGATGAATTTATGCTTTATTACTTTGAGAGGGAAAAAACCACTTCGACTGTCTGTGCAAAAAAAATCTTTCGACGGATAGATTTTCTTCGCGAATATCACCATAAAATGCCCTATCTTCATGGCCCATGTAGCACTCCTGAATCCAGCGACTATAAACAATATGACTATATGATCGTAGTGGAGAAAGAGCGGTACCCAGAATTTATTGGTTTTTTGAAAACGCTCAATTTAGAACGGGTTCTCTACAACGAAAATGAACGCCTAAATGACGGGGCATCAGTTTACAAAGTAGTTAAATAAACATGTATGAGTTCTTTGGAAATAATTGGCCGTTGGCCCTAAAACAAAACTCACTATACTCTTTTAACACTTTATGGCAGTTACAAGCCGATTGGTTTGAAGAACCCAATATCCGACGTGGTGGCTGGAGCGGTGTCGTCAAAATTCCACTGAAAAACGGGAAAGATGAACCCAGTTATATATTTATCAAACGTCAAGAAAACCATACAAGTCGTACATGGAGGCACCCTCTTTCAGGTATCGCAACGTTCCAAAAAGAATATGAAAACATCAAACGTTTTCACCATTACCATATCCCTACATTGGAGCTCGTCTATTTTGGGACAAGAACATACAATGGTAATCTACAGGCCATTATTGCAACACAAGATTTAGCAGGTTATTTTCCACTGGATACATTACTTCCAAGTTCAGACTTGGGCACTATAGATAATTGGAAAACTAAACGGTCTTTACTTATTGCCACGGCGAGAGTGCTTAGCCGAATGCATCAACATAATATCCAACATAATAGCCTTTACCCCAAACATATTTTTGCTAAAAAAGTTAATAATGACTGGGATATCAGAATTATTGACTTAGAGAAAGCAAAACGTCGACTATTAAAACGAACTGCGATCTTAAGAGATCTTGGCACTTTACGACGCCATACTTTGGATTGGACAGTTAAAGAACAAATGACCTTCTTTAAAGGTTATGTGAATGAAACAAAACTCTCGCCAAAGTCGAAAAAGCTTTGGTATCAAATTCAAGACCGTGTGTTAAACAAATCAAAATAGTCTCAAATTTTTATCCCTTGTTATACTGTTCATCCTTAACTGACATTACTTATACTAAAAGACCTTTTTTATGATCGTATTAGGCTTATCAGGTGCCGTAAACCACGATGCTTCGGCAGCACTTTATATTGATGGAAAACTCATTGCCGCGGCGGAAGAAGAGCGCTTTCTGCGGGATAAACATGCTAAAGGTCGGATGGCTTATCACGCTACTCAGTTCTGCATTAAAGAGGCTGGTATCACGCCAAAAGATATTGATATTGTTGCTTTTCCGTATTCTGAGATAGATCTTAAGTCACCCGCTCGATGGCATTACGCAAAACGCTACTGGTATGCACCAGATCGTGGGTTGACCGCGCTCTTGAATGGTAATCGCCGTTATAAGCGTAACCACGATGCCGTGATGAAATTACTCGATGATCTCGGCATTGGTGCTGATCGCGTCAAATTTGTACCTGTTGAACATCACTTAGCGCATGCAAGTAGTGCTTATCACTTAAGTGGCTTTAAAGAAAAAACAGCTATTATTGGTATTGACGGTAAGGGTGAGTATGCCACAACCTTTTTGGGTTATGGTGAAGATGGCCAAATCCATAAAATCAAAGAATTTTATGACCCTGATTCTCTTGGAGGTATGTACGGTGCTTTGACCGAATTCCTCGGCTTTGAAATGTTAGACGGTGAGTTCAAAGTGATGGGTATGGCACCTTACGGTGATCCGACCCGATTCGACTTCTCACAATTGATCGAATTTGGCGATGGTGAATTTAAAGTTAATACTGAACTCGTCAATACTTTAGGCACACGACGTTACAAAAAAGACGGTAAAGGTTATTTTTTCAGTAAAAAGCTGTTGGAATGGCTCGGCCCAATGCGAGATGGGGATGAAATTGACGATCCTTACATCGATTATGCTGCCAGTATTCAGGATTTATTAGAAAAAACGGCATTACATCTTATCGATTATCACCTTGGCGATATCATTCGTGAAACAGGCAAAGTCTGTTTTGCAGGTGGTGTTGCACTAAATGTGAAGCTAAATCAGCGCATTATCGCGATGGATGGCGTGAAAGAGTTGTTCGTACAACCCGCTGCCAGTGATGCGGGTACCGCTATTGGTGCCGCTAGCTATGCCTCACAAATGGCCGGTATTGCTGTTGAAAAAATGGAGCATGTCTACCTTGGTCCTTCTTACACAACCGAAGAATGTATCTCTGCCTGTCATGCTCATGAGCAGGAGGTTAACTGGACCAAGCTAGATGATGTTTGTAGACAAACCGCAGAAATACTTAACCATGGTAATCCTGTTTCTTGGTTCCAAGGTAGAATGGAATTCGGTCCACGCGCATTGGGTAACCGTAGTATTCTCGGTAGCCCTAACCATTCTGGCGTTGCTGACCGCATTAATGCTCAAATTAAATACCGCGAGCGCTGGCGTCCCTTTTGTCCAAGTATGTTGGATACAGTTGCCCCTAGTATTTTACAAACAGATCACCCAAGTCCCTATATGACATTCACTTTTGATGTCGCTGAGGAATGGAAATCACGCATTCCTGAAGTTGTTCATGAAGATGGAACTGCACGGGCTCAAATTGTCACGGAAGCGACCAACCCACGTTATTACCAATTACTCCAAGAAATGGAAAGATTAAATGGTAATGGCGTCGTTTTGAACACCTCGTTAAACCGTCGTGGTGAGCCTATGGTCTGTAGCCCTACTGATGCTTTGAATATGTTTTTTGGCTCGGATTTAGAATACCTTGTTATGGAGGATATTTTAGTCTCAAAGGTTTAAAGTCAATTTTTTAGCTTACTGATTTCGGCCTGTAGTCGACCATTTTCTGGGTAATCTCTTTTTAATAGCGTAATAAACTTATTCCACTTGCGGGTCATTTTTATTTTGCCAAAAGCGCGGCAATGGCTTGCTATTGGAATAGCATCTGAGTTGCCGATGTTATCAATAATAACAGCCGTTCCCTTCTGCTCATTTTGCCTTTGATAAATGATATTTTTTGGCTTGATCGACATCGTTATTATATTTTGATTAAACAAATATGTTTTTAGTGCTTGTAGCGCCGTAATTAAGCCTTCAATATTCTGCTCTGTTAGCTCAGTAGACTCGAAATAGTATTCAAATGTTTTACCAACTTGACCATCTGTATCTCTGACTAAATCAAAGACGGCTCCAGGGCCCATTGAAGTTGGTTCTACACCATAAAACTGGGGTAGCATTTCCCAAGTGATTTGGCGTTTCTGTAAAAATTTATAGTACGCTTGCTCACGACGCGTTTCTTCTACTCCGCGTAAAACAACCACCTTAATACAACGGTCCGGATTATCTGGATGGACATAACACTCTCGGTGCAGCCCTTTACCTACCATTGCTTCCGGTTGAAGTTCAATCATCTTTATAGCCATTTGGATTCTGGCTCTGCCAACGCCATGTATCAGTCATCATATCATCTAGCGACTTTTCTGCTCTCCAGCCCATTTCCTCATTGGCTAATTGCGGATTGGCGAAATACTCAGGTACGTCCCCAGGACGCCTCTCAACTATCTCATAGTTAATTTTATCGCCGTAAACTTTTTCAAAAGCATTAATGACTTCTATTACACTACTACCACGGCCAGTACCCAAGTTATAGGTCAAACATTGCCCTTGTTTTGTTTCTGTTTCAGCTATTCTTTCCAGTGCTTTAACGTGCCCTTTTGCCAAATCTACAACATGAATGTAGTCCCTGACAGCCGTTCCATCTGCCGTAGGGTAATCACCACCAAAAACAGACAATTTTTCACGTTGACCGATCGCCACCTGTGCAATGTAAGGCATTAAATTATTTGGTATGCCATGGGGATCTTCACCGATTAACCCACTGTCATGTGCACCTATTGGATTAAAATAACGTAATAAAACAGCTTGCATATTAGATGCTAATGTAATGTCTCGAAGCATTTCCTCAACCATATATTTGGTTCTGCCGTATGGGTTCATCACACGTAATGGAAAATCTTCTGTTATTGGTACCGTATCAGGGTCACCATAGACTGTTGCTGAAGAGCTAAAGACCACTTTATTAACCGAGAATGATTGCATTACTTCAAATAGAATCATGCTCGCATCTAAATTATTTTGATAATACATCAATGGTTCAGCACATGATTCACCTACAGCTTTGAGACCTGCCATATGAATAACGGCATCAATCGGATGTTGATTAAATACCTCCGTTAATGCCGCTTTATCTCGTATATCTATTTGATAAAAAAAGGCTGTCTTTCCCGTAATTTCTTTCACGCGTTCCAGGGCTGTATCAACACTATTAGACAAATTATCTGCCACGATAACATCATAATCTGCTTGCAATAATTCGACGCAAATATGGCTACCGATATAGCCTGCTCCACCTGTTACTAGTACTGTTTTAATGGTTGTCTCCTGCTTTTCGTTTTTCTTCTACCATTGTCTCAATAATGGCAGCCACTTTCTGTGGCATGCTATACAAATCTTCTGATTCAGCATAATGCAATGCCTTCTTGGACCATTGCTGCAGTTTATCTTTATCTAACATACTGGCCAATTGGTGATTAAAGGCTTGTTGTTCAAAAGGCTCGGCTGATACTAAGCCCGTGTCAGACTTAATAATATGTCCAGCGTAACCACATGCACCCGATACAAACGCCGGTAAGCCAGCTACTATGGCTTCGAGTATCACCGTTCCAGTGTTTTCTTTCCTTGCAGGGTGTAAAAATAAATCTGTTCCAACTAGAAATTCTGGTACATCACTACGGCCACCAAAAAAAGTGACATTGTCTGCTACACCCAGTTGTCTTGCCTGACTTTCAAAAGCCGGGATAGTATCTTCGCCTAAGACAAATAACTTAGTTTTTTCACGCAATATAGATGATAAAGAGGCCAGACCAACAATGACCCTGTCAACACCTTTACGTTTAAAGCCACTACCTACCATCAATATTACTATGTCTTCATCGCTTAATTGAAATTGTGTTCTGAATTGTTGACGGCGGGTTTGCCAATCATCACTGCGCTTTCTATTCGGATCAATACCCGGAGGTAACATCACCAAACGATTATCAGGCGTATTGTAATGTTGCTTAAACTTATCCCGTTCTATATCAGAAATCATCAAACCAACCGTTTGGCTGTCAGGTCCAAAAACGGCTTTTTCATTTTGACGATAATATTTCACTCGACCACTAAATTGCATAACAGGATAATTGCACTGTTTTTTCACGCGATCGATGTAACACGGATCGGCAGCATAGTAGAGATCAAGACCCGGCATTTTATTGAAACCAATCACTAGGTCATAGTTACCTTTAGCTAAACGCGGCTTGATTTCTGCTACGTAATTGGCTACTTTACTGTGGTTGGTAAGGCCTTTCGGTTTAATCACTTCGACGTTAAAACCTTCTGGTATTTCACCTTCACATTGCATCACAAAGACATCAATCTCAGCCCCTTTGGCATAACACAGGCTTAAAATACGAACACAGTCTCTTGCTAAACCGCCAAAAGGAAACAATTTATATAGACACACAGCCAGCTTCATGATGATAAGCCCTGTCTTGAGACAAAACTGAGTTGCTTTGTCCATTCGCTGCCCTGCCAATTCTGTAGAAACCGGTTCTTATCCTCTGAAAAGGCTTTGTTAAAAGTATGGCGGCAATAGTGCGCGCCATTCATCGCGTCGAGATCAATTAATGAAATCTGACCCGACTCATCTAGTAAAAAATTACTGGCTTTTAGGTCACCATGACTTATTTGTTCATGTTCTAATATCGTAAACATCGCGTTGATTTGTGCTACTTCAGTCTCTATCGGCTCACGTTGTTCATAGACAGATGACAATTCTTCTGCTTGAGTATATTCAGTAATAAAATAAGCTTGATGACGTAAACCAAATTGCCTTTGTTCAATGAACCCCAGAGGCCTTGGGGTTGGCAAGCCGATAAATTCTAATAGGTTGGCATTTCGCCACGACACTGCAGCACGACTCGGCCGTAGACAACGGCGTAAAAAATGGCTTGTACTTTTCATATTGTAACGTTTTATAACAAGCTGCTGACCCTCAATCTCTACCTTAACAACTGTTGATGAATTTCCTTGTTTTAGAGATTGTCCGTCGGACATAATCTGTTCAATATTTTTTGTGAATGCATCTGTATCACCATTTAAAAACTCACTACGAAATGCTGACTGCTGAGAAAAATTAGCTTGATACCGTGTCATAGAACAGTTTCTAAATTGCTTTTTAAGGTAATTTCGTTTTCTTCTATCCCACGCTTTTTGGCAGTACTTAGCAAAAAACTTTTTCTCATGGTCGTTATACACACTTTGGCGTTGGCGATAGTATTGTTCAATATAAGGGGTTAATTCTGCCTGCTCTTCAGGTGTGAACTCAGACACGAGATGAGCCAAGTTTTGTAAACTCTTCTTCGGGCTTAAGCCTTGACCTACTTGTTGGGCTTTTATTGAACCTAGATCGATTAGATACAACTTGCCTTCAGCCAACAAAAAATTGTCGAGATGAATATCATTTTGATAAGCACCGTGAATATGTAATTTGGCAATCATCTCAAATAGCGCCGGAAGTTGAGCCTGTCTATCGGCTACAGACACTGATAACAATGTTTTAGCCTTATTAACATATTGATAGGCAATACTTAGGCACCCTTGCTGGTTACCGGCTGCAAATAACATTTTCGGTACGTTAACACCGGCTTGTTTGGCAATACGGTGGCCATCATATTCTCGATCTATTTCTCGCCGGCCTTTTTGCTGCATTGAAAATAGCTTAATCAACGCATGATGTTGTTCAGACTGCGCTTCAACCACTAACCGCTTTTTTGGTAATAAACGTAGTACTTTATTACAAGTATAAGATTGTCCAGCCAATTCCATTGTGAATGGCAGTTGCAATTTTTTACCTTTTAAAAAATTTCTAATTGGGTTCAAACTTTCAATCACAACGGCATTATCAGAGTTACGCAATGTCAATGCGCGATGTCTGACCTTAGACCAGAATAAATTCCGAGGTGACAATGCCTCTCTTAATGATTTACCTGTATAGATCTTGATAAAGCGTAGTAAATCACGTTGCGTTATCGGTACATCCATCGCTGAAAAATAGAGGCTGCCAATATCTTTCACCAACCAGCGTTCTTTAACGGGTTTGCCTTCATTGATTAACGCGCGATGCAAATCAATAAGATGTAGCGGTGTCTCAGGTGTAAACGTATTATGTTCGGCAAAGCGTTTGTCCAATAAGAAATGAACCAAATAAAAATCGCGGTGGTTCATGCCATTTTCATGCATGTCTTTGCTGATCGTGGCTAATTTTTCGATTAGAGCTTTTTTTGTCGCAAAGGTCGGTGGCCTTTGATGCCACTGTTCTCCCAAGCGCTCTAAGTCCATGGTATCGTTTAAATCGTCGGTAATAACAAATGATTGCTTGTTCGCTGGGTTTAAACCACGTTCTCCATAGCCTGCTAACGACATGGTTTCGATGCCATGTTTTTCTAGAAACTTAACTGCTTGCCATTCATTTTTAGCACTGATAATTGGCGCTCGTAACTGTAAAATATTTTTAATGATTTCCAGCCAACCAATGCCCTTGTGATATTTTAAGAAATAACTTTTATCTGCTAGTTGAAAACGTAGTGTTCTTCTGCCTTCTTTATGGCGAAAGACCGCACCTTCAAGCTGTTCTACTGTTGTAAAAACATCCTGCCCACGCCAGTGTTTGCCCAGTTCTAACCTAAGGTAAATATCGGATAACGCCATGGTTCTCTATAAAATCTCTACTATTTGAAAATTGATAGTGCGGACCTGCATATAATATATAATGTATAAAACAAAATAATACCATCTGATCAGCATAAAGAGGTAAACCGTGTCATTTAAAGCTACTGTTATTCGCCACCAAGCAATGGTCGACGGCTTATTTTCCCTAGAGCCTCAAATTGACACGCTTATTAAACATGTTGCCAGTGCATTAGCCAACGGCAATAAAGTCTTATTTTTTGGTAATGGTGGCAGTGCTTCAGATGCGCAGCATTTGGCAGCAGAGTTTGTCGTCCGCTATAAAGAACATCGGCAACCCTATGCTGCTATTGCGTTAACAACAGATACCTCTATCCTAACGGCACATGGTAATGACTATGACTTTAGCACCATTTTCGATCGCCAGATCGAAGCATTAGCCAAACCTGGAGATATTGCAATTGGACTTTCCACTTCAGGAAACAGTGATAACGTCATCAACGGTTTTAAAGTCGCTAAAGCTGCTGGGTGTTGGACCTGCGCTTTTACAGGACAATCCGGAGGCCAATTGTTGACTCAAGCAGATAGTTGTATTCAAGTGCCATCGCAGGAAACAGCACGTGTTCAGGAAGGCCACATCATTATCGGTCATTGGCTTTGTGAGGCTCTAGATCAAGCGATCTCCGCTCAGTAATCGATTATGTCAAAAACCCTTTCGACGGATGTAGTAATTATTGGTGCCGGTATTGCTGGTCTATGGCTGCACCATCGCCTGAATAAAATGGGTGTTCATGCCCTTTTATTAGAAAACAAAGCCATCGGCAATGCACAAACGCTAAGCGCACAAGGCATTATTCATGGTGGTGCTAAATACGCCTTGAACGGCATCCTTTCAAAAGCAACCCAAGCAATTGGTGATATGCCAGCTCGTTGGCAAGCTTGTTTAGCTGGTCACGGTGATATTGACTTAAGCTCAGTTAAAGTTCTCGCCAATCACCAATTGATGTGGTCAAAGGGTCAACTCTCTTCTAAGATGCTGTCCTTTTTTGCCAGTAAGGCATTGGCTAGTCGCATGCAGCCTGTACCTGATCCTGAACGACCTGACATTTTCCAGTCACATGGATTTAAAGGATCACTCTATCAGCTTGACGAACCCGTACTCGATATTCCTTCAGTTTTAAAAAGCATTGCAACACCTTATCAAGATCGTATTTTGTACGCTAACCCAGAAAAGGCGTTGTCTTGGCAACAAAATGGTCAGCATATCAACAGCTTAAACATCGGCGATATTACTATTGAGGCCCAACAATTTGTACTCACTGCGGGTGAAGGTAATGAAGGACTTTTAAATTCCCTTAATATTAAGAAACCCGCTATGCAACGTCGGCCATTACAAATGGTGCTATGTAAATCTAAAGATCCTAGTCAATCTCTTCCTACGCTATACGCACATAGCTTGGGATCAGGTTCAAAACCCATTGCGACCATTACTAGTCATCAAAATAAGTCGGGTAATATCGTCTGGTATATCGGTGGCAATATTGCTGAAAATGGGGTTGGTAAATCTCTTGCTACCTTGGCTGAAGAAGCGCGTACTTTATTAACTGAGATACTGCCTTGGGCGACTTTACCTGAGCTTGAATGGGCTGCACATGCTGTGGAACGTGCTGAGCCTAAACAGTCTGCTTTAAGCCGTCCTGATAGCGCTTTTGTTGAATCTAAAGGCAATGTCCATATTGCTTGGCCCACTAAATTAGCCTTAGCACCTGATTTAGTCGATAAAGCCATCGAAAAGCTACAAAAACAAGGTCTTGTCAAACATCAACATAATGAACAAGCACTGCTGGCCCCAGCCCCCTTCGGTGATCCACTTTGGGATAGCGCTTTTCAATGAGCTTATTTTTATCTAACCGAAACGCCATTGCTCAAACGGGGCTTTCCGTCTCTCCTCTCGGCCTAGGTACAGTCAAGCTAGGGCGTGACACCGGCGTTAAATACCCTACCGCTTTTAGTATCCCCAATGACCAACAGGCCATGGCTTTACTGAATCAAGCCTGGGATTTAGGCATTAATTTCCTTGATACCGCACCTGCCTATGGCACTAGCGAACAACGCTTGGGGGATCTTTTGCCTAAACTCGATCACGATTGGGTTATTGCCACCAAAGTTGGAGAAACATTTAACCCTGCTAGCGCTGAATCTGATTACAATTTTACCCCTGAATTTATCCAACGTAGTGTTCAGACTAGTTTAAAGAACCTGAGACGTGATGTACTTGATATTGTGTTAATTCACTCTGATGGCCAAGACAAAACGATTATTGAGCAATACGGCGCATTGGATGTTTTAAACAATCTAAAACAACAAGGTCTAATTCGTGCAACTGGCATGTCGACCAAAACCGTCGAAGGTGGCTTGTTAGCGATACAGCAGTCAGATGTTGCAATGGTGATGCACAATCTAAGCTATCAAGATGAACAGGCTGTCATTGATACCGCCGCCAATGAAAACAAAGCGATCTTTATTAAGAAAGCGTTGAGCAGTGGTCATTTAGCTTCCTCAACTGCAGAAACTGATCCCGTTCAAGCTAATTTTGACTTTATCTATCAGGCACCGGCTGTTGTTAGCATCATTGTGGGTACCATCACACCAGAACATTTGCATGATAATGTTAAGAAAGCGATTAAAGCATTAGCTTAGTTTTTTGCTTTTTTCCACTTTCCTTTCAAAAGGCGTTTAAGCTTTTTCTTTGTTGTTAATTTCCAATCATAATAGCTAAGCGATGTTTTCCAGCGTTGTGCAAATTGGCGGCCGTAAGCTTCAAAATAATATTCCATGAATAATTCACGATTTGGCCAGTTGAGCTTATAGCAGCAGCGCATCAGATCGAGTAAACGCTGCTGCTCTGTGACATTTTGTTTGATGTATATCGTCGCTCGGCCAATATCAATCGCCGTAATATTAATCTCATCATTTTCTGTCGTGACTAACAAATTTCCACCGGTTAAATCATGGTGGATGATTTTCTCATCATGCATATTGCAGGCATAATCTGCGACTCCCTTAATAATTTGCTCTTTGCTAAAACCACCAAAGCTGTCTTGTCCGTCACCAAAGGCTGTGAAAGCTTGTCTGACAGAAAAAGCAGCATCGACGTATTCACAGACATAGTAATTGTGGGTAATGCCAGTATTTTCAGTTTGTTCGTAATACGCGACTGGCATCGGGCTTTTCACACCCCGACGTAACATTTCCCATGCATTATCCCAGTGACGTTGGCCCTTGCTGGCTTTAAACCGGTATGTGATTTTTTTAATTCCACGTGCCCGGTTTTCTTTCACTACAACGGTATCGTTTGAAGCCAACGGATGTTGAATACTCCACACTTTATTACGTTGATCTCGATGGAGAGATAACTGCGTCGCACTCAATAGTTTTTCTGGCAATAGCGCTTGTGCTTTTTCCTTTGCATCTTCACCTGGCTTAACAGCAACCGCTCCGTGCCACTTTCCTTCGGTCCATGGTAGATACCGTATCTCACCTGTTATCCCAAAATTTACTTTTTCAGGTCTTGGTTGGATGTCGGCAAGTTGTTGCTCATTCTGTTGTAATGATGTGGGCTGCTCAAATCGTAAGAATAGTGGACGTTCGGTGAAGCTCAATACCGATTCTGTCACTGCTTCGCCTAGTGCATTCATTATCTCAGCTTGCTCCAGGTGCTCTCGGCTATACAACTGCTCCGCATTAACGCAGCCCCGATCTTGTGTCCATACAATATGCAGTTGTTTTTGCTCTTTGGTTTCAAAAATAAAGTGGTGCAAGCCTTTATCTGCATTGACCGCTTGAACACACGTGCTTCCCGCCAAAAGTTTAATAATATTCGCATAAGCATAAAAGGCTTCTCGAATTTCAAAACCCGATAAATCACCTCGGATTTGCTTATAAAATGTCACATTATCAATGACCGGGTAGCCGGTTGAACCATCATTGATCAGGCCATCTCTGCTGCAGATTAACGGTCCCCAATAAACCTGACCCAATGCCCCTGTCGATGCAGCAATCACCAAATACCGGATTAAATAATCCGATTTTTTTTGTTCTGGTGTTACCGACCAACGACGTAAACGTTTACTAGACCAACATTTATACGTACAAATGATGTTATCAACACCATACTCATGGCCAATTGCTTTCATCACCCGCGCTTTTTTAACCAAATTCAATTTCATGATACTAGTCATGGCTTTACCCAATGCACGATGGTCGAATGCTTCCGGTTGGATCACCCGCTCAACAAACAGGTTATTGGTGTAAATATCGGGGGCATGTCCCTGTAATTGCATCTCACTCAGTAATTGAATGCTACACAATGGCTCAAAGTCGGAGACATTAGGGCCGGCTAATACAATACCTCTTGTTTTTAATTGTTCGTTGGCAATACGCCAAGCAATTAAATAATCCATTGGCTCAAACCCTGACCAACGGCCACGGTTAGGTGTAGAGCCAATCTCAATACACGCAACTTTGTCGCCGTATTTATCTGCGATAGTATTGAGGAAATCAATCCAACGCTGTTGTGCTGCCATCGTAAACGTTTTGGCATCTTCAAAGGGTGGTATCAGATCAAGCAATACTTTAAAGTTAGCGTCTAGCACGCGCTTTAATAACCTTTCAGCATAACCATCCAATGAATCGTAGGTAAAATTCATGCGGACGTGCTGTAAACCTAGTTCTTGTAGACGCTCAATAATAAAGTCGTCGACCATGGGGTCAGCACCCGGCGCGATATTAATACCAAAGAAGTCATTTTCGACCGACACACCGGCTTGAATCTTCGGCGAATGTTTGGCCCAGAATCCGGAACTAATAATCGATTGGGAAATATGTTTTGCTGAACGCAAGTAGTATCGGGTACGCGGGTTCAAAATTGACGATAAACCTGAGTTTATAAAATTAGGATTGAAAGTGTATCACAGCAATAAAAGTGAAAAAACTTACTTTTACTCCTGTTCTAACTGACCACTTCTTTGATTATCCGTGATAACTACGGAGATATTTCAGGGTAACTGAAGTTGAGCTTTAAAAAGTCTTCTGTTCAAATTACTAGATTTATTTCATACTTACATCCTTCAGTACTAATGAAAATAAATTACATAAAGGCAAACAAGCTTTACACGAAGCAATCACATGTTAACTAAAATAAAACATCTCAAACATTTAAGAAAAATACGTCGTGAGAAGCCCGATTACTGGCACTTACCAAAAGATGGCTTGGGTTATATACAGATACCAAAAGTAGCATCACGTTCAATACGCATAGCTCTTATTTCACACCTCAGCAGTCAAGATGCTTCAAATTTCAGCAAAGAAGAAATTAAAAAATATACTAATGTGTATTCTTCGCATATTTCACAAAGTGATATTTTTAATCAGACCTCTAAAGCTTTTATTTTCTCTTTTGTACGCCATCCTTACCAAAGAATTTGGTCATGCTATAAAAATAAAATATCTAGTACGAAGATAACGAAAAATCTTTTTGCTTGCCATAATATTTCTCTGCAAGATAATTTTGATACTTTTGTAGACAAAATTTGTGAAATACCTGACTCCGAAGCAGACAGAGATTTTTTCGTTCTCAAAGTTGGTTTTTAATGAATGGGGATACTGTGATACCGAACTTTGTTGGTAAACTCGAGACAATACAAAAAGACTGGAAAACCATGAGTAATCAATTTGATTTACCTGAAATACCTCACCGCAATGCCACTGAAAAAACGCTATGAATTAAGTAACAGGAACAAAACACTTATACAACAACGTTATCAATCTGATTTCACCAACTTACCCAGATCAATATTAATCAACATTTGAACGCAACTTCAATTTTAGGACAGAAATGAAAGACATTACCGTAGACAGCAGCCCCAGTGACGCGCATTTAAAAGACATCGGAGCCGCATATTGGCCAACATGGGAAAAAGAAGTTTCTACTTTTCCGTGGGAATTTGTTACGACAGAAATAGCCCTGATTTTAGAAGGTGAATGTGAAATAACACCTGAAGATGGTGGTGCACCCACTACGTTTAAAGCGGGTGATTTGGTCACTTTCCCTTTAGGCTATAAAGGCACTTGGGAAGTCAAGAAAGCGCTTAAGAAGCGTTATATGCATAGTGAAGGTGATGTAAAAAAACAGTTTTTTAATCGTTTAACCCGGGCGATCAATTGTGTGAAGTCTATTAGTAAATAGAGCTTCTATTTACTTCCATATAAATCTAAAGTTTTACCTTCTATATAAACCTCCTAGGGTCATTTTCAGTATTGACCTTGTTTGCGTTTATTTCGACTAAGGTCGAGTTAGGAAATACGTGGCCATTTCCCTAACAACCCTAGGCCACCCCTGGTACTGGCCTACAGCTCCATTCGTCATAAATTTAAATACGCGGTTCGTTCAAAACTCGCTACGCTCAAAAACTGAACTCACTGAACGCTTATTTAAACCCATTCCTCATCAGTACAAAATGGGGATCCGGGACAAAAACCCCGTCTCGAAAAGAATCCCAATGAGTCCTTGATGCGAAGCCGAGCTTCGGCAAAATTATATGGAATAGTGGGATAGCTGTTTGAGCGAAGCTAGTTTCTATCACACCCAAATCATTTTCAGAAACGAGGGAACCCGAAGGGCAAGTATGGGCTGACCTTTTGTTTGGTTCTGTTTATTTTGGCCACGCAAAATAAATCAACAAAAACGCAGTTAAACTATAATATTGATTCATTTTGCCAAAATTATTTCTGAAAACTCATTAAGGTTATTTTTGGTCCAAAAGGGTCGCTAACCACTTTTGAATATTGGCAAAAGGCTTCCAATATCGAATAAATAGATAAAAATGCAGCTAACAATGAACTTTCATAATGATGATCATGAACATCTTGAAATGTCCTTCCATGTATGAAAATGAGGAAAGAGGATCTCTTCCATGAGTCATTAATGAGCCTAAATAACTACCATGAATCACCTCTGATGCATCGTTATATAATCAAATTAGATGCATTTAATTGAATAGCAATATTTTTGTTAAAGTGCTTTCCTAGGTTAGCTATACGTTCACTTACAGAGTGATTTGTCCAATCAATGGTCGTCCTTTTCTAGATGTAAACTTAGCAACTATTTCTTAAAGTTCTTCTGTCAATGTAACGTGTGGGTTTCTTTTGACGTTAATAGCTTAAGAATCTCTTACAGCCGTTCTATCGGTATTATGGTATGCCTTTGCAATTGCAATTGCACGATAATGCGCATCCTTCGCTGCACCCTCTCCAACAGACATAAAATAAGTTGCATTAATACATCCTTCAACAACCCTACGTAGGATTGGTAAAGAACTAATTTTTGCATGGCCGCCAAATCCCCCAAGCTCTGTGATTGTACCTGTAGAGATTCTAACCGTAAGATAAATTTCCCTTATTACTTCGGCTACTGATTCGTTGCCTTTATACTTATTTTTCTTGTCTTCGAAATCAATTTCCTCTCCTAGCGCCATCATGATTGGCCCAGCTATTTCTGCTGATTGTGTTTTTACTAGAGATGTCAATCTAGCCAAATCAGTAGGCTTCTCATACTGTCTAACTGGTGATTTTTTCCATGTACCTGATAATTTCCATGATTTATATAATAGAGTCCCTTCCAATCTTCTCAACAATCGCCGTGGTAGAACAGTTCTCCACTAGTCCCATCACTCGGACTTCCCCGCCATAACCTTCAACAATTTCCCAACCAACAACACCCGTTTTATCGTAGTCGCCACCTTTTACCAAAATATCGGGTTGGACTTCTTTTAATAAAGCTTCTGGTGTATCCCCATCAAAACACGTCACCCAATCAACTGAGGCGAGACCTGCTAGGACAGCTAAACGACGACTGGCTGTATTAACCGGACGCCCTTGGCCTTTGAGTTTGGTGACAGATTCATCGGTATTGATAGCAAGGATAAGGCAATCACCCTCTGCTCTGGCTTGTTCGAGGTAGCTGACATGTCCAGCATGAAGAATATCGAAACAGCCATTAGTAAACACCACTTTCTTACCACGGTTTTTTGCTTGTTGCACTGCGAGTTTAAGTTGTTCAACAGTGACCACACCGGCAATACTGTGATCGGTATTATTATCGCCTTGATGACGTTGGTATTCGGTTTTAAGCTCGGATTCACTGATTGTCGCCGTGCCTAGCTTACTGACAACAATACTGGCTGCAACGTTGGCTAGCGTCACGGCTGTTTCTAAACTTTCGCCGGCAGCTAATACGGCCGCTAAGGTTGAAATAACAGTGTCTCCGGCACCTGTGACATCGGAGACTTCTTTGGCGATGGCAGGCAAGTGAAATTCAAGTAGGTCTTGTCTGATCAATGACATACCATTTTCACTGCGTGTGACTAAGATCGCTTTGATGTCGAGATGTTTAATTAAGTGTTGTGCTTTCTCGATTAGGTCAGCTTCTGACGTTATTGTACCGACAACAGCCTCGAACTCCGTCATATTAGGTGTAATTAGGTCGGCGCCACGGTATTTTTCAAATTCATTCCCTTTCGGATCAACTAAGACGGGTACGGATTGTTTCTTCGCTAAGTTAATCCAATACTGGGGATCTGCTAAGGTGCCCTTATTGTAATCCGATAACACCATTACTTTTGATTTGGCTAATAATGATTCAACTATCGGCTGCATGGCTTGCCATTCTTGTATCTCAAACGGCTTTTCAAAATCCATCCTCAGCAGTTGTTGATGATTGCTGATCACGCGGCGTTTGATGATGGTGTCCCTATTTTCTGCACGATGAAAAGCGCAATCAACACCGACGGAATTAAGGCGCTGTTCTAAGGTTTCTGCTGCTGCATCTTGTCCGGTGATACCGCTTATTTTGCAGCTTGCACCAAGCGATGCAATGTTCATTGCTACATTTGCTGCCCCACCTGGTAAGTCCTCTACGCGTTCGACATTCACAACAGGCACAGGGGCTTCTGGTGAAATGCGATTCGCCTTGCCGTGATAAAAACTATCTAACATCACATCACCGATAACGAGTACTTGATGGCCTTGTAGGTTCGGAAAAGAGGTTTTCATAAGGATTATCTTATGCCTTTGAACAAATGGACAAAATGTTTATTGTGCTTGTAAAACAGCTTCAAGTCTATGCCAAACCGTTTCAGCACTGATGTCTGCCATGCAAACGGGTTCACCGTTGATAGCTTCAGGTTTCGGGCAGGTTCTTTTATAACAAGGTGCACAATCAAAATCACTGACGATATGGTGCTGATGATTGCCAACAGTCCCGATTAAGGCCGTCGCTGTTGAGCCATAAATGGTTTGGGCTGGCAGTCCTGACACTGCGCCGAGATGCGCTAGGCCAGTATCACTACATACTGCGCCTTTGGCTTTATGAGCCAATGCAGCAACTTCATTGAGTGATAGACGAGGTAAGGCATAGGCCTGTTCACTGACTGCGGCAATATCCTCTGCGCGCTGATACTCTTCATCATTACCACAGGGTAATAAGATGCTGTAGCCCTGCTCAGCCGCTATTGTCACCAATTGCTTCCATGATGGTAATGGCCATAATTTACTGACCCAACTGGCATTGTGTACAAAAATTAAATACTTATCGGGTAGCTCGAAGTCTAATGTTGGTAAATCATACTGTGAAAAATCAGCGCCATAATCTGGTTTAGTGTCCGGCATTGAATAATTCAGTGCTTGCGATAAAATTTGTCGGATACGATCTATCGCATGCTGTTTTTCTGGTACTTGATAACGGTGCTTATAAACCTTATAGGCAAATTTTTCACGGCAATAGCCTTTATCTAGACCATGGACCTCACCGTCATAAAACCAAGAAACTGTCGCGCTTTTCATATTGTTTTGTAAGTCGATAACGAGATCGTAGTCGCCTTGGTTAAGCTGTTGTTTAAAGTCTTTGAAAACACCCGTTCGCCAAGTCCGGATAAAGCTTTTTTTCCATTGACGGTGAGCCGTTGTAATCACGTTTTTAACCGCAGGATGCCACAAAGGCACTGCTGAAAAGTTTTTATCGACGACCCAATCAAATTCGATACCCGGTATGGCTGCTGCGGCATCGGTTAATGCCGGTAAGGCATGCATCAAATCACCCATTGAGGTCAGCTTAATGATTAAAGCACGCATGCTATTTGTGCTTATGCAGCATTCACCATCAAGGGTTGTTCTTGATGTTGACGGAGTATTTTAAAAAAAGCATCAGGGTTTTTTACTTGTGTTAATTCACCTTCACGGGGGAAATGCTTGTCTTGCAAGCGTGATAACCAGAAACGCATGGCAGCAGTGCGTAACACTGTGTTCCAATGCGTTTTTTCTGCTGTTGTGAGTTCACGCTCTTGGGTATACGCAGTCATCAGTGCTTGATAACGACTTGTTTCTAACAAACCTGACTCGTCTATACACCAGTCATTCACGGTGACGGCGAGATCATAAAGTAGGTATTCATCACAGGCATAATAAAAATCGATAATGCCTTTGAGTTCATCACCTTCAAATAGAGCATTGTCTCTAAACAGATCAGAATGTGTCAGACCGGAAGGTAAATTTAATTCTGAGTACTGTGCTTGAAATGCCAATTCTGCCGTCATTGCTTTATTTGATTCTGCATCTAGTTTTGGTAATACACGTTCTGCCGATTTTTGACGCCAATCTGCACCGCGTTCGGTTAGTCGTCGTCCTTTGAACTGTTGACCTGCAACGTGCATTTTCCCGAGTACTTCACCAATTGCTTGGCATTGTACTGCACTTGCAATGCCACTCACTCCCTCTCCACCTAACCGTCCTACTAAGGCTGCTGGTTTACCAGATAAGGTTTTGAGGTAATGACCTTTTTTATCCGCTTCGGGGTGTGCTGATGGAATGCCATGTTGATAGAAAAACGTCATGACTTCAAGAAAATAATCCATCTCATTAAAATCATGTTGTTCAAATAGAGTCAATACAAACTGACCTTGCTCTGTGGTGACGAAATAATTGGTGTTTTCTATGCCGTCACTGATGCCTTCATAAGACACGAGTCCACCTACCGCATAATCGCTTATAAGCGCTTCTAATTCCGAGCGCTCGACTTCTGTATAAACTGACATAAATAATTTAGATATTGATTAGAGACTAAACGGTATAGTCTACCACTCGAGCAGAATCCAACTAGGGATTAATAAACCAGAATCAAGTTCATGTTGTGTCGTGTCTAAAGAACCATCGCCATCTGTATCCATTAGGAAATAGGGCCGGCCTATTGTAGGGACCACTTTAATCATATAAAGCTTACCGTTCATGCGGTATTCTTGGATTGTGCGGTCTTGTTTTTGGATAATATTAATATCAGGCTCGATACTCTCGCCATCCATCAATGGTTCAGGAATGACCGGTGGCTTTAGATAATCTGGCTCCGCCCACACATTAGCTGACATTAATAACGCAACTGAGCATACAATAACCAACTTGTTAAACATAACTTTCTCCCTAAACTTTCGTATAAAGATAGCATTTCCATTACGATGATAAAAGCAAACCCTTTTTAACCGAATTTTTGAAAAATAATAATCTTATGACGCAATCTAGTCCTTTTGTTCTTGTTGATGGTTCTTCATACCTTTACCGTGCTTATCACGCCATGTTTAAGGCTGATTTACGTAATAGTGCCGGTGAGTCTACTGGTGCTATTCGCGGTGTTATTGCCATGTTAAAACGACTCGAAAAAGATTACCCCAATAGCCAAATTGCGGTTATATTTGATGCTAAAGGTAAAACCTTTCGCGATGATATATACAGTGACTACAAAGCTCAACGCCCGCCAATGCCGGATGATTTACGTTCTCAGGTCCAGCCTGTTTACGACATTATCAATGCCATGGGCTTCCCATTATTAATTATTGATGGCGTTGAGGCAGATGATGTGATTGGCACCTTAACCCAACAAGCCACAGAAAAAGGCATTGATGTTGTGGTCAGTACCGGTGATAAAGATATGGCTCAGTTGGTCAATGAGCATGTCACATTGGTCAATACCATGACTGAAACCACGTTGGATATTGCTGGCGTGAAAGAAAAATTTGGTATTCCGCCTGAACTCATTATCGATTTCCTAGCTTTGATGGGGGATAAAGTCGACAATATTCCAGGTGTACCGGGTGTCGGCGAAAAATCAGCTTTGGCCTTATTGCAAAATTTAGGCGGTATTAACGCTATCTACGAAGATTTGGAAGCGGTGCGCACTCTGGCTTTCAGGGGCGCCAAAACAATGCCTGAAAAACTCGCTGATAATAAGGAAATGGCTGATCTGAGTTATTTGTTAGCCACCATTAAGTGTGACGTTGTGTTAGATGTCACAGTTGATGAACTGATTAATCAACCACGTGATATTGATGCGCTCCATGCTTTATTTAGCCAGTTTGAGTTTAAGAGCTGGCTAACTGAATTATCCAATAGCGCTGAATCAACTGGCGTAGTGCCAGCAGCTCCTATCGTAACAGAACAACATTACGAAACGATTTTGACTGAAGATCGTTTGCAATATTGGCTAGAAGCCTTGAAGGCCGCACCTTTATTTGCCTTTGATACCGAAACCACCAGCCTTAACTATTTAGATGCACGATTGGTCGGGCTTTCATTTGCGATTGAACCGGGTACCGCTGCCTATTTACCCTTAGTCCATGATTATATTGGCGCACCAGAACAATTAGATTTTGATAATACGTTAAGCTTATTTAAGCCACTCTTAGAAGATTCCGAACAGCATAAAGTAGGTCAGAATTTAAAATATGATCGCCATATTTTGCTCAATCATGGCATCGATTTACAAGGTATCGAACACGATACGATGTTGGAATCTTATGTGCTTGATAGCACAGCGACACGCCATGATATGGATTCTTTAGCTGAAAAACACTTGGGCCGAACCACCATTCATTTTGAAGATATTGCGGGCAAGGGTAAAAAACAACTGACCTTTAATGAAATTGATCTTGAACAAGCCGGCCCTTATGCCGCTGAAGATGCCGACATTACTATACAGCTTCATCAAACCTTGTATCCACAATTAGAAGCCACTCCGACGCTACTTTCAGTTTATCGCTCTTTAGAAATACCATTATTGCCTGTCATCAATACCTTAGAACGCAATGGCGTCAATATTGATATTTGGATGCTTCAGCAGCAGAGTGATCAATTAGCCCATCAAATTAACAAGGCCGAACAGCAGGCTCACGCTATTGCAGAAGAAACCTTTAATTTAGGCTCGCCTAAACAACTTGGTGCTATTTTATACGATAAGCTTGAACTACCTGTATTGAAAAAAACCCCGAAAGGCCAGCCTTCAACTGCCGAGTCTGTCTTACAAGATTTAGCTGATGATGGATACGAATTACCGCAAGTGATCATGGCCTACCGTAGTTTGAGTAAGCTTAAATCTACTTATACGGATCGTTTGCCTGAACAGGTTAATAAATCAACTGGTCGTATTCATACTTCGTATCACCAAGCGGTGACGGCAACAGGGCGCCTTTCCTCTTCCGATCCTAATTTGCAGAATATTCCTATTCGTAGCGAGGAAGGGCGTAAAATTCGTGAGGCTTTTGTCGCACCTGAAGGCTACACCATCCTAGCAGCGGATTATTCTCAAATTGAATTACGGATCATGGCCCATCTATCACAAGATGCCGGTTTATTATCTGCTTTTGCTGCAGGGGAAGATATTCATCGCCATACCGCTTCAGAAATATTCAACGTCAACCTAGATGATGTCACGGATGATCAACGTCGTAGCGCCAAGGCGATTAACTTTGGTTTGATTTACGGTATGTCATCGCATGGCTTATCTAAACAATTAGGTATCGATCGCACTCAAGCGGCAGATTATATGCATGTTTATTTTGAGCGCTATCCAGGTGTCAAAAACTATATGAACACCACGCGTGATCAAGCGAAACATGATGGCTATGTTGAGACTTTATTTGGTCGTCGGCTTTATTTGCCTGAAATCAATTCCAGTAATGGGATGCGGCGACAGTATGCTGAAAGAACCGCGATTAATGCCCCTATGCAAGGCACCGCAGCCGATATTATTAAACGAGCCATGATTGCCATTCAAACGTGGCTAGCTTCCGAGCCGACGGATATCCGCATGATTATGCAAGTGCATGATGAATTAGTGTTCGAAGTGCCTACTGAACAACTCAGCACTGCCCAAGAAACTATCGAAGGCCACATGGAAAGAGCGGCTGACTTAGCCGTGCCTTTAGAGGTAGGTATAGGGACTGGCATTAATTGGGAAGTGGCACACTAGGTCTATTTCTCTGCCAGAGACAAGCCTAGTTATTTTTTAGCGCGTGGATGCGCGGTATCGTAGACCGAGGCTAAGTGCTGAAAATCAACATGGGTGTATATTTGCGTTGTCGAAATATCCGCATGGCCTAGTAATTCTTGAACTGCTCTTAGATCGCCGCTGGCTTCTAGCATATGGGAAGCGAATGCATGTCTCAACCGGTGGGGGTGGACACGATCAGATATGCCTTGTTTCTTTCCCCAATATTGCAAACGCTGTTGAATGGAACGTACCCCGAGACGGCCACCACGTTTCGAAATAAACAATGCTGTTTCATGCAAGGATTTATATTCTTCTCGGCGCTGTAACCAAACTTTAACTGCCGTTATCGCCTGGCTTCCAACAGGAACCACCCTTTCTTTATTCCCTTTACCTGTGACATAAGCCAGCTGATCGGCTAAATCGACATCTCGACAATTCAACTGCGCTAATTCTGCTAAACGCAGACCCGATGAATAGAATAATTCCATCATCGCTCTGTCACGACAACCGATAAATGTGTCTTGATAAATACGGTCTAGTAAACCTGATATCTGATCGACATCTAATGTCGCCGGTAAACGTTTTTGGGCTTTAGGCGCTTGTATTGCTTTTGCTGGGTTCTCATTCGCCAACCCTTCACGAATCAGATATCTGAAGAAGCTTCTTATTGATGATAGATGGCGCTGGATTGAGCGAGCTGACAATTGTTCTCGGTTTAACTCGGCAATGAATTGTCGCACATGTTTTGTTTTAAAACGGGGCCATTGATTAATATCTTTAGTTAATAAGAAGGTCGCGCAGCGTTTAAGATCTCGTTGATAATTTGAGACGGTATGCTCGGACATGCGTCGTTCCTGCTCTAGATGCAGAATGAATTGATCAATTGGGGGGATTAACTCATTCGCCATGTTCGATATGGTAATGGGTTCTGAGTAACCGCATTAGTAATTCCCCGAGAAATGCCAAGTAATCTGTTGCCATATTGGCGTGGAAACGACCCTCGTCGTAGCAGGCTATTGCCAATAAACCACCGCAAGGATCATGACCTATAGGTAAACACGCTATCGATGCGATTTTATCGCTAGAGGCTGGGAATAGCATATTTTTTTGTGCATTCGACAAGCGGCCACAAACGGGTTCATGTTTCTCCAAGACTTTATCAAAGGCTTTTAAGCTCTCATCATCGATATGCAGTTGTGACAAGTTTTCGTCGTTTGGAAGTAAAGGATGTTCTGATTCACCATAAAATAATCTCAGCGCTACTTCATCCGCACTGAACCGTTGTTTTAAAGTATTGAATAAGATGGGTAACAGCGCCTTTAGGTCATGAGCGTCCATCAGTCGTAGGCACAAATCATGCACTCTTGCCTGCAACTGCATATTTTGCCGAGCATTATCAATAAGTAATTGTAATTGTTCTTGCAGCTGACTATTTTTGGCATTAAGCCTAGCAATTTGCCTCTGTACTAGAGACACCGTGCCTCCTGGTGCTAGCGCCAGTTCAATCTTTTCTAACACCTCGGGGTTATGGGCAAAGAAATCTGGGTGCTCAAGTAAGTAGGCTCTTATTTGTGATTCGGTCAGTGTTTGCCTATCGTCGCCCATGCGATTTCCCCGTCAAAAACATGTGTTGCCGTTCCTGTCATCCATACTGGCGTTTGTTCACCTTGCCACACTATATCAAGATCGCCACCCGTTAAATGTACTTTCACTTCATTTGCTAATAAACCGCGCTGAATACCACTGACAACTGCGGCACAGGCCCCTGAACCACAGGCTTGTGTCTCACCTGAACCTCGTTCAAAAACACGCAGCTTTATCTCATTTTCAGTGATAATTTGCATAAAACCCGCATTGACCCGTTCTGGAAAACGTTGATGACATTCGATCATCGACCCCAACATTGACACATCAACTTTTTCAATATTATCCACTATTGAAACCGCATGCGGGTTACCCATCGATAAAGCCCCTAATGCTATTTCATCGCCATTATCCAATCCCAATGCATACACATCGGCTTGTTGATCTTGCTCAAAAGGAATGTCTGCAGGCGTAAACCGCGGTTCGCCCATATTCACTGTCACGACTTTGCCATCCTCTTTTAGCGTTAAGGTCATGATGCCTGATGCTGTCTCCACCGCAACCTCAGTTTTAGTCGTCAAACCCTGTTCAAAAACAAACCGTGCAAAACACCGCGCGCCATTGCCACATTGACTGACTTCGCCACCATCCGCATTAAAAATGCGATATTTAAAATCCACATTTTGCTGCGTGGCCGATTCGACTAACAATAATTGATCGCAGCCAATCCCTCGTTGGCGATCTGTTATGAATTGACGTTGAGATACTGTTAGTTCTGACCAAGCCTGATTAATCGTGTCTATGATGACAAAATCATTGCCTAATCCGTGCATTTTGCTAAATGTTAAGTGCAAACTCATTTCGGTAAAACCTGTTCACCTGCATATAACGATGTAATGTTTTCACGCTCACGGATGCAGTGCATCACATCACCATCGACCATGACTTCTGCCGCTCGTGGACGAGAGTTATAATTTGAACTCATTGTGAAACCGTATGCACCTGCTGATTTAATCGCTAATAAATCACCTTCTTGTATAGATAAAGCCCGATCTTTTCCTAAGAAATCACCGGTTTCACAGACCGGTCCAACAATATCGTATTGTTCCACTGGTTCTGTTCTATCGCGCTGTACAGGCACAATATCCTGCCAAGACTGGTATAAGGCTGGGCGTAGTAGGTCATTCATCGCCGCATCAATGATGGCAAAATGACGATCTTCTGTCGGCTTTAGGTATTCCACTTTTGTCAACAATACCCCAGCATTTCCTACTATTGCTCGGCCTGGTTCCATCAATACCTCTATTTCCCTACCTTCAAGTAGACCGGTTAATGCTTCTGCATATTCTGCTGGTGTTGGTGGCGTCTCGTCTTTATAAGTGATGCCTAAACCGCCTCCCACATCAAGATGATGCAAGTTGATCCCTAGTGTTGCTAGATGATCGATTAGGGCTAATACGCGCTTTAATGCATCAACAAATGGTTCAACAGAAGTCAATTGTGATCCAATATGACAATCCACTCCAGTGATCTCAATATTAGACATCTGCTGGGCTTGTTGATATACGTCTTCTGCTTCTTCAATCGCGATACCAAACTTGTTCTCTTTTAAGCCTGTCGAGATATAAGGGTGCGTTTGCGCATCGACATCGGGGTTAACACGTATCGATATCGACGCTATCATACCTAGTTCAGTAGCAACCTCGTTAATACGACCCAGCTCGGGTAATGACTCGACATTGAAACAGCGAATTTTTTTCTGTAACGCTTCGCTAATTTCCGCTTTTGTTTTGCCTACACCTGAGAAAACAACTTTATCTGCGCTTCCACCAGCCGCTAAAACACGGGCAAGTTCCCCGCCAGAAACGATATCAAATCCTGAACCCAATCTTGCCAACACATTCAAAACTGCTATATTTGAATTTGCTTTTACAGCATAACAAACACAATGAGGTAAGCCTGCAAAAGCGTCATCGAATGCCCGCCAATGCCGTTCTATTGTTGCGCGCGAATACACATATGTGGGTGAACCGATTTGTTGTGCGATATCAGACAACGCAACGTCCTCAGCAAATAATTGGTCTGCCTGGTAATCAAAATGGTCCATCTTTGTTGTTATCCAATACTCACATATTTAATTGTATTTTCGGGCAGATATAAATCACCTTTTTGTCCACAAGCACTGGCTAAACTCAATAGAAAGACTAGTGCGGTTAGTCGTATTCTTTTATTTAATTGCTGCATTAGGTTTCATCCTAGTCTCGATTCGTTGTGCAGTATAGCGATTAATGTTCTGATCCGCCATTCAGACAATACTAGAAATTCTTTTTTAACTTTTATACTATAAGACTTCGATTTTATAAATTTCGCGCCTTTCAAGGTGGCTATCAAATAATGGCAAATGCGACATCCGTTCGGCTAAGTGGTCTAGCACAACGTCTAGTCAATGACGGTTCACTCTCTGAAGATGAAGCTGAGAGCGCTCAACTCGCAGCAAAAGAGGCTGATCTCGCCTTTGCTAGTTGTTTAACAGATCCGATTGATTATGCAATGGTCAAGTCGGTTAATTATATCGCGCAAATAATGGGCAAAAAGACGATTGCGGAATACGTCCAAAATGACTATATCCTCACTGCTTTGCATGATATTGGTGTCGATTATGCCCAAGGTTATGGTGTTGGCCGTCCATGCCTTCTAAGCGAAATTTAGATCTTCTCCATCAGGCCTTATTCCTCTCATCATACTAACTTAAATATTCATGGTTGAATTACTACAACACTCTTCTTTTGCTTTTATTACGATTGTCAGCGTACTTGGTTTACTTGTCGGCAGCTTTTTGAATGTGGTCATCTATCGCCTGCCGATCATGTTGGAACGTGAATGGCAAGCGCAATGTGATGAGCTTAATGGTATTGAAAATCATGAGCTTACCCCCTTTACACTGAGCCACCCCCGTTCGGCCTGTCCCCATTGCCAGCATGCGATTACGGCGATGGATAATATTCCTATTGTTAGTTACCTCTTTCTGGGTGGAAAATGTCGTGGTTGTCAGGCTCGTATTTCTATTCGTTATCCTATCATTGAAGCGTTAACAGGATTTTTATCCGGTATTGTTGCTTATCATTTCGGTTTTGATTGGTCTTGTGCTGGCGCTTTATTGTTAACATGGGCACTGATCGCGCTGACTTTCATTGACGTCGATCATCAGTTATTACCTGATTCTATCACCTTACCTTTATTGTGGTTGGGTATTAGCTTCAATTTACTTGGCCGATATACTTCGCTTGAAGCCAGTGTTATAGGTGCCATCGCCGGTTACCTTTCGCTGTGGTCGGTTTATCAAGTTTTTAAATTGGTTACTGGTAAGGAAGGCATGGGATTTGGTGACTTCAAGTTACTTGCCGCCTTAGGTGCTTGGCTTGGATGGTCCATGCTGCCTTCTATCATTCTGCTTTCCTCTCTGGTCGGTGCTATTATCGGCATTAGCTTAATGCTATTCCGACGTCATCAGTCTGATATTCCCATTCCCTTTGGCCCTTATTTAGCCGCTGCAGGTTGGATCGCCTTGATATGGGGCGAGCCAATTAAATTAGCGTACCTGGCATGGGCTGGGCTTGCGTAAGATATGTTTAGGATAGGACTTACAGGCGGCATAGCTAGTGGTAAAACAACGGTTTGTCAGTTTTTTTCTGAGCTCGGTATTGATATTTTTGATGCAGATGATATCGCGCGCGAACTCGTCAACGTTGGTACGCCTTGTTATCAACAAATACTTGGACACTTTGGAACCGATTTTTTATTAGCCGATCGTACTCTTAATCGACAACAGCTTCGCACACATATTTTTTCTAATGTGCAAGCTAAAGCCACGTTAGAAAACATCCTACACCCCGCTATCCACACTGTATTAATCTCGCGAAGCGCTGAGAGCCTATCACCTTATTGCATCCTAGCCATCCCACTGTTAGTTGAAAGCCAACAATCCTACCAATTAAATCGCATTATTTTGGTAGATACGCCAGAGACGCTGCAGCAACAACGCCTGTGTAAGCGGGATAGTCTATCCTTAGAGATGGCTCACACAATCTTATCCCAACAGTCCTCACGGGTTGATAGACTGGCTATTGCTGACGATGTCATCCGAAATGACACTGAACTTGCGCACCTGAAAGAGCAAGTTTTTCATCTTCATCAACGTTATTTGCAACTAGCTAAGCAGGACTAGAAAGTTGCCAGTTCAGGTATTGTCATGGAGAATAGTAATTTTGCTTATAAAGTCCATGATAAAACTGTGACTGATAACATCATCTACGAACAACCACTCAATGAGCGGATACGCACTTTCTTGAGATTAGAGTTTCTTTTCTCGCGTGTGGATAATGCTTTTTTGGGCAGTTCAGAACAAGGCAATAGGGATGCTATCGATAACCTGTTACAAATCTTGTCTGTCTTTGAAAGAAGTGATTTAAAGTCGGAAATCATTAAAGAGCTCGAGCGCCTAATTTCCACTTTATCTGCATTAGAGAATACACCTGGTGTGAATGGTAAAGCATTGGATGATTTGTTGACTGAATTAGATCATGTGTTAGATAGCTTGCATGTCAAAAAGACCGCTATTGGGCAAGCCTTACGTGATAATGACTTTTTATACAGTATTCGCCAGCGTTCTAGCATCCCTGGTGGCACCTGTGATTTTGATTTGCCAAGTTACCATTTTTGGTTACAGCACACTTCCGATACCGAACGACTAAGTCAAATTCAAGTCTGGTTAGAACAGTTTTCTGGCCCCCGTGCAGCTATTGACACTACGTTACATTTGATTCGTGAAAGTACCCACTTTGTTTCTACTACTGCTGTTGCTGGCTTTTATCAGCATAGTTTAGATAGTAATCAACCAAATCAGTTAATTCGCGTTCAGATTCCATCTAATGTGCCTTACTACCCTGAAATTAGTGGCGGCAAGCATCGCTTTACTGTACGTTTTATGCAATTTGATTTAGCACAGCGCTCTCAACAATCTACCGATGATATTTTATTTTCACTTAGTTGCTGTGCGATGTAAGGCAACATTATGGTGACCACTGTTCAATGTCCACAATGTCAAAAACCGGTTACTTGGGATGATACTACCCAATGGAAACCTTTTTGTAGTGAACGCTGTAAGTTAATAGATCTTGGTGACTGGGCTGAAGGTAATCACCATATCTCAGGTAGTCAAACCCCAGAATCTTCAGCCGATGATCTCGAACACTTCGATTATCATTAGGCTGTATTAGGCATCACCGGCCGTCAATAATCCTTGCTGACGTGAAAAATTAATCATCCTATCCAACGGGATGAGTGCCTTCGCCCTCACGGATTCCTCAACTTCAATTGTATCAGTCTCGTCTCTTAAAGCTTCATAAAGATTGACCAAGGTATTCATTGCCATCCAAGGGCAATGGGCACAACTTTTACAGGTTGCACTTTTATCACCGGTAGGAGCAGGTATTAAGCGTTTATTTGGTACGACCTGACTCATTTTGTAGAACAGACCATGATCAGTCGCAATGATTAAGGTATCTGCTGTAGACTTTTCCCCTGCAGCGATGATTTGTTTTGTCGAACCGACAAAGTCTGCTTTGGCTATCACCTCTTCGGGTGATTCAGGATGCACTAAAATATCCGCATCAGGGTACTGCACTATCAATGCTTCGAGTTCATGTAACTTAAACTCGTCATGGACAACACAATGCCCTTGCCAGAGCACCATTTCTGCACCGGTCTTGTTGTTGATATATTGGCCTAAGTGACGATCTGGGCCCCAAATTATTTTTTTCCCTTGTGCCGTTATGTGTTCGATAATTTGGATGGCATTACTCGATGTCACAATCCAGTCTGCACGTGCTTTTACTTCAACACTGGTATTAGCGTAAACAACAACTTCATGATCTGGGTATTGATCACAAAAAGCGCTGAATTTTTCAATCGGGCAACCTAAGTCAAGTGAACACTCAGCTTCTAATGTTGGCATGATTACCGTTTTTTCGGGACTGAGTATTTTAGCTGTCTCGCCCATGAACCTAACACCACATACCACTAATTTATCGGCTTCATGTTGGGCACCAAAATTAGCCATATCTAGAGAGTCAGAGACATAGCCCCCCGTCACCTCGGCTAAAGCTTGTAGATCATCCTCAACATAATAATGTGCAATTAATACCGCATTTTTTTCAATTAATAGCGCCTTTATTTTGGCAATGTAATCTGCTTTTTGCTGTTTGTTTAGCCAAGGTGACGGTTCAACATTATCAATAATGTGATCAATTTTTGTTTGCAGTGCCTGTGGTATTTTCTCAGCTAAACTCATCGTCTTACCTTAAAATTCAGTTGCCTGTATAGCTTCTATGATGGTTTGATTCGCAGCAGGAAAATCAAAATCGGTTAATGCTTCAATCGGACACCATTTTATTGTTTGTCCTTCTAAGCCTTTCGGTTCGCCCTCGAAGTAACGTGTTGACCAAACGTCCAATAACACTGATTTGTCTTGATAATCATGCCGTATTTCAATCAGCGGTGTTGCCTTTGCTATCTCTACGCCTAACTCTTCTTTTACTTCTCTTGTTAGTGCTAGTTCTGTTGTTTCCCCAAGCTCGACTTTACCTCCTGGGAATTCCCACAAATTGCCCTGATGCTGATGTGCTTGGCGCAAGGCAATGAGTACTTGTTTTTGCTCATTCACTATCACTGCTACAGCGACATGGATCAATGCCATAGTCTTTTAGGCTCCTCCATCAACAAGCACATATAACGCCCCACAATATGGACACAAAATTTCGCCCTTTTGCTCAATATCTAAAAAAACACGTGGATGTGCATCCCAACCTGACATTGATGGCATAGGACAAGATAGTGGCAAATCGCTACGTTTTACTTCGTAACGCCGTTCTGGTGGGGTATTGCTGTGCTGTTCAGTCATCATCAATCCTTAAATTTGCTACTCAGCAATCACAGGTGATTTACGTAAACGAATATTCAATTCTTTCAATTGCCGCTCGTTTACAGCACTCGGCGCATCGGTTAATAGGCAACTTGCTGATTGTGTTTTCGGGAAAGCCATCACATCACGAATTGACGCTGAGTCTGTCATCAACATGGCTAAACGATCTAAACCGAATGCTAGGCCACCATGTGGCGGGCAACCATATTTCAATGCGTCCAGTAAGAAACCAAACTTCTCATTAGCTTGTTCTTCATCAATACCTAATAACGTGAACACTTTGTTTTGTACATCTGCTTGGTGGATACGCATTGAACCACCCCCTAACTCTGTTCCGTTAAGCACCATGTCATAGGCACGGGATAAACATTGGCCAGGGTTTGAGTCCAATAGTGCTAAATCTGATTCACGTGGTGCAGTGAAGGGGTGATGTAATGCTGTCCAGCGATTTGCTTTGTCATCCCATTCAAGCAAGGGGAAGTCAACAACCCAAAGTGGCTGCCAATCACCTGATATCATCTCTAAATCATGACCTAACTTGACACGAAGCGCACCCAATGCTTCATTCACAATCTGTGCTTTATCGGCACCAAAGAAGACTAAATCCCCTGTTTTCGCTCCTGTTCTCTGCATAATTGATGCAACAACATCATTTGGCAAGAATTTTAAAATCGGAGATTGCAAGCCAGCGATTCCCGCCTCAATATCATTAACCTTAATGTAAGCTAAGCCTTTTGCACCATAGATACTGACGTATTTCGTGTAATCGTCAATTTCCTTACGGCTGAGCGATGCGCCATTGGGTACTTTCATTGCAGCAACACGCCCTTTCTCATCATTTGCAGGTCCTGAAAAAACCTTGAAGTCAACGGATTTCATTAAATCATTTACGTCGACTAATTCAAGCGCAATTCGTAAATCGGGTTTGTCACTCCCAAAACGTGACATGGCTTCTTCATAGCTCATTCTTGGGAAGGGATTAGGTAATGACACATTTAACACTTTATCAAACAGCTCACGAATCATTTGTTCCATCAATGCCATCAGATCTTGCTCTTCAACAAATGATGTTTCGATATCTAATTGCGTAAACTCAGGTTGTCTATCTGCACGTAAATCTTCATCTCGGAAACAGCGAACGACCTGATAGTAACGGTCCATTCCTGAGATCATCAATAGCTGTTTGAACAATTGGGGTGATTGAGGCAGAGCAAAGAAATCACCCGCATGAGTACGACTTGGCACAAGATAATCGCGTGCGCCTTCTGGTGTCGCTTTCGTTAAAATTGGCGTCTCGATATCTAAGAAACCTTTATCGTCTAAGAAATTGCGAAGACGACTGGTAATTTGCGAACGAAATCGTAATTTTTGTAACATTTCTGGACGACGCAAATCAATGTAGCGATGACGCAAACGCACATCTTCGCTGACTTCTGCCTGCTCGTGTAATGGGAATGGTGGTGTTTCAGAACTATTTAAAATAGTCAGTTCTTTAGCGACGATTTCAATTTTACCGCTTTTCAAATCATCATTATCACTACCCGCAGGTCTTAATCGAACTTCACCGGTGATTTGTAATACATATTCACTACGTACTCGCTCAGCAACAGCAAAGCTTTCAACATCTTCTGGGTTACAAACGACTTGGACGAGCCCTTCTCTATCGCGGAGATCAATAAAAATAACACCGCCATGATCACGACGACGGTGCATCCAACCTGACACGGTGACTGTCTGAGCTTCTAATGTTTCATTCACATCGCCGCAATAATGGCTACGCATGTTGTTTCCTATGTTTATCTTAAGATTAATCTTCCCCAATGCCCATCTTTGCTGACATTGGCACTGCTTTATTCTGAATTAGGCGTTATTTTATTTGCTTGTCGTTCTACCACCAACTCGTCTTTTTGCCATGGTGGTACTGCAACGCCGAGTGAAATAATCATTTTCAACCCGTCCTCGACCGCCATATCTAACTCAATCACATCGTCTTTTGGCACCATAATAATGAAGCCCGACGTTGGATTTGGTGTCGTAGGTATAAAGACACTGATGACTTCACTACTCGTCTTGGCTTGTACTTCACCTAAATTATCTGATGTTAAGAATGCTAAACTCCAGACACCTTTACGAGGGTATTCAATTAATAACACTTTCCTAAACGACTGTGCATCCGTCGATAACACCGCTTCCATGATCTGTTTAATTGCCGCATATAACGACCGTACTAAAGGAATCCGTGCTAAAAAATGTTCCCATGAAACAACAAGCCGCTTTCCTAAAAAGTTAGCGACGATCATACCCGTTGTAAGGACTAAAATTGCCGCTAACAACACGCCAAGGCCAGGAATATGCATCCCTAATAAATTATCAGGTTGATACGGCTCTGGCAGAAGTAATAGTGTTCTATCTAGCAGACCGACGATCGCGCGAATCACCAAGAAGGTGATACCCAATGGCATCCAGACTAACAGCCCCGCGATGATATATTTACGCATGATGACTATTCACTATTTCAATTCACATCTTGGTTAGCTTATGCCGCAGCATTAGACTTTTTTGATGATTTTGACTCACTTTCCGCTAAGTTACGTTTGTTACTACTTTTGAAGTCCGTTTCATACCAGCCATCACCTTTTAAGCGGAAACCAGCTGCAGATACAAGCTTTCTCAATGATGGTTCATCACACGCTGGGCAATGAATCAAAGCTTCATCACTCATCTTTTGTAACGCTTCGAACTCATGTTCGCAAGTATCACAACGATATTCATATAACGGCATTATTTTGTACCTTTTCCCTTTTCGCTCTATTAACTAAAATACACTGTCGATGGGCAAAATAGTTACTCTTACATTTAACCGCCTAATTATACCTAATAAATTATGATGGTGCTCTGAACATCATTCCTATCACTAAACAGCAATTTAATTCAGCGTTCATTTTAAGCACTCATCCCGTGGTAAGAACCTGATATTTAATCAATAACTTTGCTTTTAATTTTGGGCTAACACCGTTTTTTTCGCCTTATCTATACCCATCTGTTCCACCTCCGCTACTTCGACAGCCTTAAATAAGCGCTTTTCACTTTCGGTGTTTTTCATGGGCAGACGGTGGTCTGTCAGCATAAGTATAAACCGCTAATTGACCATAATTTCTTGATCTGACACCAAATGCTTGTGATAAGATTCAACCTATTACTTGGCTGTTAATTACCCTTTGGCATATGGTTTGCTCTAATGTGTGGTGGGTTAAGCCATCTTGCATATAGGGTTGTTAGAGAGTCATGACGAACACAGTTGATGTCGATAAACGACGATTTTTAACTAATGCTACAACCGTCGTCGGTGGTATTGGCGCTATCGCTGTCGCAATCCCTTTTATCTCGTCACTTTCCCCTAGTGCTAAAGCTCAAGCTGCAGGTGCGCCTGTTGCTGTCGATATTAGTAAACTGGCTATTGGCCAAATGATCACAGCAGAATGGCGTGGTAAACCTGTGTGGGTGTTACGCCGATCAGAAGAAACTTTGGCAACACTGCCTACCCTAGTGAGTGAATTACGTGACCCTGATAGTGACAATACTGACCAGCAACCCGACTATTGTAAAAACCCAGGACGCTCTATTCGTGACGATATCCTTGTTGTAGTGGGTATTTGTACACATCTAGGTTGTTCTCCGACCCATAGGCCCGAGCTTGCACCTGAAGATTTAGGCTCAGATTGGAAAGGTGGGTTTTTCTGTCCTTGTCATGGTTCGACATTTGATTTGGCGGGCCGAGTATATTCTGGCGTGCCTGCGCCCACTAATCTTGTTGTGCCTCCCTACCATTACCTCAGCGAAAACCAATTACTGATTGGTGAAGATTCACAAGGGGTTGCTTAATGCGTTTACTCGAGTGGGTTGATGCCCGTTTTCCCGCCTCTAAACTCTGGAATGAACATTTAGCCCATTATTACGCGCCAAAGAACTTCAATTTTTGGTACTTTTTTGGCGCACTGGCTTTACTGATACTTGCTCTACAAATTGTAACCGGTATCTTTTTGACCATGCATTACAAGCCTGATACTGAGCTTGCTTTTGCTTCGGTCGAATACATTATGCGTGATGTGGAATGGGGTTGGTTAATCCGTTATCTCCATTCGACAGGTGCCTCGGCTTTCTTTGTCGTGATATATCTCCATATGTTTCGGGGGCTGCTCTACGGTTCATACAAGAAACCTCGCGAGCTGGTTTGGATCTTTGGCATGTTGATCTATTTGGCGCTGATGGCTGAGGCCTTCATGGGCTATCTTTTGCCTTGGGGACAAATGTCCTACTGGGGTGCACAAGTTATCATTTCTTTGTTTGGCGCTATCCCCTATATTGGCGAAGGCTTAGCATTATGGATAAGGGGTGATTTTGTTGTGGCTGATGCTACGCTTAACCGCTTTTTTGCTTTCCATGTCATTGCTGTGCCTTTGGTTTTACTCGGTCTCGTTGTGGCGCATATCATTGCTTTGCATGAAGTGGGTTCTAATAACCCTGACGGTGTCGAAATCAAACAAGTTAAAGATGATGAGGGTATTCCCGTTGATGGCATAGCCTTTCACCCTTATTACTCGGTGAAAGATCTTGTTGGCGTTATCGTCTTCTTATTTATTTTCTCGATTATCTTGTTTTATATGCCAGAAATGGGTGGCTGGTTTTTAGAGAAAGATAATTTTATCCCAGCTGATCCGCTAAAAACACCAGAGCATATTGTACCCTTATGGTACTTCACCCCCTTTTATGCCATTTTACGTGCTGTCCCAGATAAATTATTTGGGGTCATCGCCATGGGCGGAGCCATTTTTGTGCTCTTTTTAATTCCTTGGCTCGATCGCAGTCCCGTTAAATCAATCCGTTACCGTGGTCCTTTGTTTAAAGTGGCGCTGACTATCTTCACCATGAGCTTTTTGGCTCTAGGTTATTTAGGCACTCAACCCGCTACAGGGCTCTATACCTTAATGGCACAAGTTTTCTCTATACTATATTTTTCATTTTTCTTGTTTATGCCTTTTTATACTGCCATTGATAAAGATAAGCCTGTGCCTCATAGGGTTACGTAATGAGATTAACCTTGGGTCTTCTACTATCACTTACTGCTTTTTTTGCTAGCCCTGCTTACGCTGCTTCTAGCAAAGTGGCGTTGGATAATGTCGAACTTGATTTATCAGACAAAGCATCATTACAACGTGGCGCCAAAATCTTTATGAATTATTGCCTAAGCTGCCACTCAGCAAGTTATATGCGTTATAACCGCATGGGTAAAGATTTGGGCTTGAGTGACAAACAAGTCAAAGAAAGCCTGATGTTTGCCTCCGACAAAGTTGGGGATACGATGACTGTTGCGATGCGCCCTGAAGATGCAAAAAAATGGTTTGGTGTTGTACCCCCTGATTTATCCGTCATTTCTCGTGCACGTGGAACAGACTGGTTGTACACCTATTTGCGTAGTTATTATTTAGATACGGATAAACCTCTTGGCACTAATAATTTAGTCTTTACAGATGTCGGAATGCCTCATGTTTTATGGCAAGAGCAAGGTTATCTCAGAAAAGATAGTGACAATCAATTACATGCTCTAACAGGCGATCAAGAAATGGCATTTGAATATAGTATGATGATTCGCGATTTGGTTAATTTCATGGCCTATATCGGTGAACCTTCTAAGATTGAGCGACTTGCATTGGGCAAATGGGTCTTACTCTATTTAGTTCTGTTTTTCTTTGTTGCTTACCCTCTCAAGAAGGCGTTCTGGGAGGATGTTCATTAACATCACTCTAACGCTGGTATTTTTCTCTATCAGCTTAAGTTATTTCAATCCCTCTTCATGTAGAGCACTTCTAGCATAGTGGCGTCATACTGATGATGACGCTCTATTCAGACCCTATTTGTCCTTATAGTCACCGCACTCGCCTCGCGATTACCGAGAAGGATATCGCTGTCACGATTCGTAATAGTCGTCTTGAACCCTGGTCTGAGGAGATTGCAGCTTCGGTGCCTTATGGTAAGAGTCCTGTCCTCGTAAATCGTGATACCATTCTTTTCGATAGCGTAATTATTATTGATTATCTTGATGCCAGGTTTTTGCAGGCACCGCTTTATCCCCTAGAACCAGCAGCTAAAGCAAAATTAAAACTTATGCTCCATCGCATTGATCATGATTGGTACGCGCTTTGGGATGCCTTATCTGATACAAAAAAAGCCAAAATGGCTGCAGCTAAACGGACGCTTAGAGAAGACTTAACGGTATTGTCTCCTCTATTCGAGACAGGCCCATATTTTATGAGTGAAACCTTTTCAATTCTGGACTGTAGTCTAGCCCCCTTGCTTTGGCGCTTACCACTGCTTAATATTACGTTACCTGATAAAGCTAAAGCTGTTGAAACTTATGCAAACCGTTTATTCGATCGGCCAAGTTTTAAAGCAAGCCTGACTAATGAAGAAAGAGCAATGAGACCATGACTTCTCAAAAACCTTACCTTATTCGCGCTGTTTATGAATGGCTTTTGGATAACAAACTCACACCTTATTTACTCGTCAATACTTTAATGGATAGCGTCAAAGTGCCTGAAGAATATATTAATGACGATAAAATCGTGCTTAATATTGCGCCTGATGCGGTTCAACACTTTCAGGCTGACAATGAATGTATTAGTTTTTCAGCCCGCTTTTCAGGCAGAGCAATGAAGCTTTTTATTCCTATCGATGCTATTCAAGGCATTTATGGCAAGGAAAATAATGAGGGTATGTTTTTTACTGATGAAGAGCTTCCTCAACCACCAATACCACCAAAAAAGCCACTTGCCAGTAAAGAGCGACCCAGCCTTAAAATTGTAAAATAAACGCTTAGTATGTTATTTGTTGTTCAATCCAAGTAATCGCTTGCTCAATGGCCGATAACGTTTTATCTCTTCCTAGTAATGCCAATGTAGCATCCAATGGTGGTGATATTGTTGTGCCTGTTACAGCAACACGAATGGGCTGTGCGACTTTCCCCATACCGACGTCATGCTGTAACGCACACGCCTTGATTTCGTGATGAATAGGCTCTATTTGCCAGGATGTTATTGCTGATAACCTCTCTTTCATATCTGCTAAAAAACCAACACTTTTAACTGTTAAATTCTTCTTCGCAGCTTTTTCATCATAACCTTCCGGCGCATGATAAAAGAACACACTATTAGTGGCCATTTCAACCAAGGTTTTTGCACGTTCTTGTTGCAATGCAACGACCTCAGTCAGTGCTGGCCCTTGCGATGGGTCAATTCCCCGTTTTCCCATGTGATAACTCAAATGTCTCGCAATATGTTCTGGTGAACTGGTCTTGATATAATGCTGATTAAGCCAAATCAATTTATCCGTATTAAAGCTTGATGCCGCTTTATTAACATCTGTGATATCAAATAACTGGATCATTTGCTCCAAAGAGAAAATTTCCTGATCACCATACGACCAGCCTAAGCGAACTAAATAATTCAACAACGCTTCCGGCAAATAGCCTTCATCGCGGTAATTCATCACACCCACTGCACCATGGCGTTTTGATAAGCGGGCGCCATCATCTCCTAAAATCATTGGCACATGCGAAAACACCGGTACTTCTGCTTTCAAGGCTTTGAAAATATTAATTTGTCTCGGTGAGTTATTAAGGTGATCATCACCACGAATGACATGCGTCAGCCCCATATCCATATCATCGACCACTACCGTCAAATTATATGTGGGTGACCCATCTGAGCGGGCAATGATTAAATCGTCTAGCTCTGCATTTTGAAATAAGACGTCGCCTCGGATATTGTCCTTGACTACAACCACTCCATCCGTTGAGTTTTTAAAGCGAATCACTGGTTCAACATCTGTAGGTGGATTCTTTAAATGTCGGCAACGACCATCATAACGTGGCTTTTGCTTATTAGCTCTTTGCTCTTCACGCATATCCTCAAGCGTTTCTTTTGAACAATAACAACAATATGCGTCACCTTGCTCAAGTAGCTGTGCGATCACTTCTTTATAACGATCAAAACGCTGTGTTTGATAAAAAGGGCCTTCATCATAAGTCAGACCTAACCATGTCATCCCTTCCAAAATAGCGTTAACTGACTCTTCCGTAGATCGTGCTAAATCAGTATCTTCGATGCGTAAAATAAATTGTCCTCCATGTTTTCTTGCATATAGCCATGAAAAAAGAGCTGTGCGAGCACCACCCAGATGTAAATAACCAGTTGGACTTGGCGCGAAACGGGTACGGACTGTCATATTGAACTCAGGTTGTCATAGTGTAAAAATAGTGCGTATTGTACCAGCAAGCTGGCCAAACATTTCGATAGGTTCAAGGATTTATTCTCTTTGATTCCCTATGATGACCTCGTTGCTGTAAACTCTTAACAATAATTCTAAACGTATTTTAGATGGAGACATTTTGATGAAAAAGCTTCTGTTACACCTTGATACAGACCCTATCCCGAGTGCCTTTGATCAAGTCGTAGCTTATGATTCAAATGTCGATAATATCATTTCATATGGTGGTATCACCCGTGATAATGTCACGCCGCATGTCCATGGCATGATTTTCACTCGGGGCGGTAAAAGCCTCAAAAACAGTGCCATCTTTATCGGTGGTTCGAACGTTCCCGCCAGTGAACTGGTTGGTAATGCTGTCAAAAAAGCTTTTTTCGGTCCTGTCAGCGTGTCGGTTATGCTCGATCCTAATGGCTCGAATACGACTGCTGCCGCAATCGTTCGCAAAGTGATGACTGACTATGATGTATCGGGTAAAAAAGTCATTATTATTGGCTCGGGTCCTGTTGGACAACGTGCCGCACTATTCTTACTGAAAGAAGGGGCTAGTGAAGTAGTTATCACTAGTCGTGATATCACCCGTTCAAAAGCGATTGTCCAACAGATGAAAGAAGCCTACGGGATCGACGTCACACCGGGTGAAGGACGTAATGACGAGTCTGTCGCTGCACTCATGAAAGATGCTCATGTTGCTATTGCCGCTGGCCCAGCTGGTGTTTGTGTTATTCCTGAAACCGCTTGGTCAAATAGCGATAATTTGGAAGTTATTGCCGATGTAAATGCTGTGCCGCCTCAAGGCGTTGAGTGTCTTGAAGTCATGGATAATGGTACAGAAAAATCTGGTATTCGATTCTATGGCGCTATTGCCATTGGTAACTTTAAAATGAAAGTACATCGTGGCGCTATTGAGTCACTTTTCGAAAGTAATGATCAGTTTTTAGATGAAACAACCATTTACGATATTGCTTGCAAGGTTGATACTAAATAACCCTTCTATTCTGCTCTACAGGTAAGCCATTTTGGATACATGTGTTCAGGTCACTGCACCTGCTAGGCTTCACCTTGGTTTTTTAGACCTTGATGGCTCTTCTGGACGCCGTTTCGGTAGTATAGGGATGGCTATTGACAGTCATCATACTGTCGTCACTGCCCGCTTTTGTACTGGAAATGAAAGTCACCTCGTGCCAGAACAACTACGCCATAAAGTCGACTGCCTCGTGGCGGTTTTTCAGCAGCGGTTTTCTAATCTAACCCAACGAGATGATCAGCATGTTCAACTTTCAATCCCAGTCTTTATCCCACAACATGCAGGGTTGGGCTCAGGTACACAGTTAGCCCTAGCTGTCGGAACAGCCCTATGTCGACTTTACCAAATTGATATCAAAACAGCTGATATCGCTGCACTTCTACACCGTGGTGCACGTTCAGGTATCGGTATAGCTGTATTTGATCATGGTGGTTTTATCATCGATGGTGGTTTAGGTGCTGATTCACTTGTTCCTCCCTTATTAGTCCGACAGCCTTATCCAGATCATTGGCGTGTAGTTATACTAATGGAACATGTTTCAAAAGGCATACATGGTCAAACTGAGAAAAAGGCGTTTGACGATCTTCCCCCTTTCCCGCTCTCTGAAAGTCATGCTATTTGTCACCATACGCTAATGCAATTATTGCCAGCACTTCTCGAACAAAACATTGACCTTTTTGGACACTCGATCACAGAAATTCAGCGCTTGATCGGCGATCATTTCTCTCAGGCTCAGGGAGGCCGTTATACCAGTCCACACATTGCCCAATTATTAACACAGGCTAATAAGTTAGGGCATACGGGTATCGCACAGAGCTCATGGGGGCCAACTGGCTGTGTGTTTGTTGATAGTGAAGCCAAAGCCACAGAATTGACAGAACAGCTAGAACAAACCATTTCACAACAATTTGAAAATAAAGATGATTATTCGATTATCATAGCCAAAGCTAATTTAACTGGCGCTGAAATCAAAATACACCAATAATAATTAAAAATACTGACAGATTTTATAAAGGAAACAACATGTCTAAACGTTCAATTATGCATATGTTTACACCGAGAAAGCATACTAGTCCTTTCGATATCAATATGGCAATGGATGCCGGTTATGACATCGCTTTCCCTCATCAAGAAGTGCAATTGAATGAAGTGGCAGATATGACGCAAGACGCGATATTTTCCCGCGGGCCTGCTGGCGTTAAGAAAACCGGTATTTTCATCGGTGGCCGTGATATTTGTATCGCGATGGACATGATTGATGCTGCTAAGAAAGCGATGGTTCCCCCTTTTGAGGTCTCTGTTTTCGCTGACCCAAGTGGCGCATTTACCACTGCTGCAGCCCTTGTTGCCAGCGTAGAAAGAGAATTAAAGAATCATTTCAAGCAAGAGTTGAAAGGTGCCAAAACCATTGTTTTCGGTGGTACTGGCCCCGTCGGCCTCGCCACTGCTGTTATTGCTGCTGAGCAAGGTGCTGACACAACGATTGTTGACCACTTTTCATTAGATACTGCTTTGGACTATGCTGCAGAAGCGAAACATCGTTATGGCGTGACATTAACAGCGACTGCTGCTGTATCCGATGCTGATAAAGCACGTATTATTGCAGATGCCGATATCGTGTTTTGTACCGCCAAAGCAGGGATTCAAGTTCTAAATGCTTCAGTGTTATCTGATGCCAAGCAATTGAAAGTTGCAGGTGATGTCAATGCTGTCCCTCCCTTAGGCATTGAGGGAATTGAATTGATGGACTCAGGTGCGAGGCTTGTTCATGCCATTAATTCTGATGGTGCACTCGCTGTCGGTGCACTCGCTGTCGGTGATGTGAAGTATAAATTACAGCACGAACTATTACGCCAAACACTGGAAAATGAAACACCTGTCTATTTAGACTTCAGAAATGCCTTTAATGATGCCCGTAAGTTAGTCTAACAACATTCGCTTGTGCAACAACATCATACGGTTCTGGTTGTTGCACAACATGGGCGCTTTCTCGCTCAACTAGCTCACCGTGCAGGTCACCGTGTACTCGTCGCTGATTGTTTTGGCGATCAAGACACGTTAGCTATTGCAACACGTTGGCAGCCCTTGGGTAATCTCCAAGATACCGTTACGATTCGCAATACGCTGCTTACCCTCAGCCAAAACGAATCATGCTTATTAGTTTATGGTAGTGGTGTCGAGGCTTTCTTCCCTATTATAGCTACGTTACCCGACAGCATTAACGTACTGGGTAATACTGCAGACATTATTGCAAATGTTAAAACACCTGTTGTTTTTTTCTCGACGTTGCAAAAGCTTAATATCCCCTATCCCCAAACAGAATTTACGCCTCCCAACTCTAATACTCAAAAATGGCTTTGCAAGCCAAATATGAGTTTCGGTGGTGAGTACATCACTGATTATGACCATAGATCCCCTTTAACTGATTGTTACTACCAGCAATATATCGAAGGGAGAACAGGTTCAGTGCTATTTCTTGCCGATGGTGAAGAAGTTCAGTTATATCTCATAAGTCAGCAGTTTCAATACCACTCTACTGAAAGCCCTTTTTTACTATCTGGATTGAGTACTCCTTTGATATTATCTGGCGCTCTTCAAGAGATACTAACAACTTTTATCACCCAGCTTGTGTCTGAAACTGGGTTATGTGGCTTTAATAGTCTTGATTTTATTGTGACGCCAGATGATGCCCTCTACATCTTAGAAATTAACCCAAGGATCAGTGCTTCAGTTGCATTGTTAAGTACTTCAATTGATATATTTGAACGGCAACTCTCTGCTTGCTTACGCCGCAGTTTATTACCTCCTCCCGTCTCTATCAATCAAACACACTTACATACTTTCTTTGCACCATCTGATCTGACTGTGCCAGAATTTATCGACTGGCCGGCAACTTACCATGACCTACCTCACCCTAAGACTGGCATAAAAAAAGGTAGGCCTATTTGCTCTGCAGTCATTGAAACTTCAATGTCATTCGAGCAGTCAGCAGCTACTGAACAACAGGCACTATTGTCACTATTAGGCCTACTTGAAAATAGCAATTGATCTTCAATATAACGTATTGAACTTTCGGATTAAATAGAGAATAACGATGCCACGTATCTTACTTTACCTTGCCACCAATGTTGTAGTTATTGCTGTATTGAGTATTACGATGAGACTGCTCGGTTTTGAGAGCCTACTGGACCAACATGGTATTGATTTAGATCTCAATGCACTGTTAGTTTATACTGCCGTTATCGGTTTTAGTGGTTCATTTATTTCATTGGCTATTTCAAAATGGACTGCTAAGCGTATGACAGGGGCACACGTTATTGAAAGCCCAAATAATGACACTGAACATTGGTTGGTCAATACTGTTCAACGACTGGCTAAACAAGCTGGTATTGGTATGCCTGAGGTTGCTATTTACGATGCACCTAAACTGAATGCATTTGCAACGGACATGAATAAAAATAATACCTTATCATCTTGGCCAGATGTCATAACGATACAAGGTAAGTCTCGTCCTAGACACTGGACGAAGTTGACGAGTTCACGTGGCGGAACACTTGCCAACGCTACACGGCAAACTAATAAATCCCATGTCTGCTGTGTTAATGCTTATTCAATCCCACTTAAAGTGTCTTCTCGTGAAGCACGAACAGCATGGCCAGCACTACGCAATGTGTTGGTGACATTATCAGCTTCTGTTAAAGAATCATCTACCAACAATAGTCTAAGCATACCATCAGATCTCGTCACTTATTCCCATCCTTTCTCAACGGTGCAGTGTCTGGCTTCTTACCTTCTAATTGCGTCATTTGAGCTTCCATCCACTGATAAACATTTTTATTAATATCAGAGGCTTTCTCGATTTGCTCATCTAACGTTATTTTATCGCCAACCACCAATCTAATCACACCTGGGTATTTTAAAAAGCCATGTTTTGGCCAGGATTTTCCCCCATCGTGTGCTACAGGAATCACAGCATAACCGGTTTCAGCTGCTAAAAATGCGCCCCCCATACCAAATTTGCCCATTTGGCCTGTTGGAATACGTGTTCCTTCAGGGAAGATAACAACCCATGCACCTGATGCCAATCTAGATCTACCTTGCTCTATCACCTGATTAAGTGCTTTTCTACCTGCCCCACGATCAATCGCTATTGGATTTAATGAGGCCAATCCCCAGCCAAAAAAAGGAATCCACAATAATTCCCGTTTTAGTACCCAAACTTGAGGCGGGAAAATAGCTTGTAGTGCCAAAGTCTCCCATGTGGACTGGTGCTTTGCCATGATAATACACGGCTCATCAGGAATGTTTTCTCTCCCTTCAACCTCGTAGCGAATGCCACAAATTACCTTCAATAACCATAAATTTAATATGGCCCATTGGCTAACGACTTTATAGCGCCAGTTAAATGGCAATGGCCATACTAATAAACTGATAAATGAAAATAGGACCGCAGTGACCGCATGTAGGCTGGCAAATAATAACGATCGGGCAAATTGCATTAAGCATTGCTCTCTAATAAGGCATCTACCGCGATCGCCAGGTTGTCATAGACAGGGACATCTTCTGGACATTCTGGATCGGCTAAAGTCACTTCACCTTTACCCGTCCTCACTAGAATAGGCTTCGCCCCCACTGCTTGTGCAGCTTGTAAGTCACGTAGGGAATCACCAATTGCTGGGACGTTTTTGACATCAATTCGAAGACGATGCGCTAATTCATTGAATGCGCCTTCTAATGGTTTTCGACAATTACAGCCATCATCAGGGCCATGGGGGCAATAGAAAATAGCTTCTAATTTACCGCCTAACTGCAACACCATCCGGCGCATTTTGCTGTGGATTCGACTTAAGGTATCGACATCCAATAGGCCCCTTGCAATACCTGATTGATTAGTAATAACAACAATGCGGTAACCCGCAAAGGTTAATTTAGCAATCGCTTCGAGACTGCCTTCTATCGGTTCCCACTCAGCAGGCGTTTTAATAAAATCGTCTGAATCATGATTAATGACACCATCTCGATCTAAAATTATCAGTGACACAGCTTTCTCCAAGTCGTGATTGATTACGTCCGATTTAGTATAAGCTTGCCATACTCAAGCTTGTAACAACGATATATCTGCGATTTCTAAAAATAAAGCACGTGTTTGATTTAATAGCGCTAGACGATTTTCCCTCACTGCAACATCTTCAGCCATGACCATCACTTGATCAAAGAAAGCATCAACTGTTTCTCGCATACTGGCCAACTCTGTTAATACGGCCGTATAATCCGATTCAGCTAGTAGTGGTGCGACCTGAGTCTGTACTGATTTCACCTTATCGGCTAAAGCCTTTTCTGTCGGTTCTATTAGCAATTGAGCATCAATAACTGCCCCACTTTGTTCCGCATTATTTTTGCGTAAGATATTACCAATTCGCTTATTGGCCGCTGCCAAAGAATCTGCTTGGTCTAATGTCCGAAAATCAGCAACCGCTGCCAACCTCGCCATGTAATCAATTGGGGCCGTCGGTTTCATTGCTAATACGGCCTCAAACACATCTGATTGATAACCATGCTCTAGTGCATAACCACGTAAACGTTCGAAAAGATATTGCATCACCGCATCAACACAGTCTTTCTCGGTAGCAATATCACCTAAGTTGTTTAGAGCCGATGTCAGTAGTGTTTCGAGGTCAAGCCTTAAGTTGTTTTCAATGATGATTCTCAGTACACCCAATGCTGCGCGACGCAGTGCAAAAGGGTCTTTAACCCCTGTTGGTGGCTGGCCAATACTAAATAAACCGACGAGTGTATCGATTTTTTCAGCCAGGCTTAGTGCTTGGCCCGTTCTGGTTTGTGGTAATTTATCACCGGCAAAACGTGGTAGGTATTGTTCGTCTAGGGCTTCAGAAACCTCATCATGTTCACCATCGAGTTGTGCATAATAACGACCCATGATGCCTTGTAGATCCGGAAATTCCCCGACCATTTCCGTCACTAAATCACATTTCGCTAACATGGCTGCCCGGCGTGCCAGTGATTCATCTCCGTCAATTTGTTTAGCAATCGATTCAGCTAGGTCCGCGACCCGCTCTGATTTGTCGTGGACGCTGCCTAATTTATTTTGGAAGACAATCGTTTTTAACTTATCTTGTGAATCAATTAAAGCCTGTTTTCGATCCGTTTCCCAAAAGAAAGCAGCATCACTCAATCTCGGCAAGATCACTCGCTCATTACCCGCCACTACTTGGGCTGGGTCTTTACTCTCAATATTACAAATCGTAATAAAATAAGGCAGTAGCGTATTGTCTTTGTCTCTAACTGCAAAGTATTTTTGGTGTTCTTCCATGGAAGAGATTAATGCTTCAGCCGGTAATTCTAAAAAACGGCGATCATATTCTCCCGACAAGGCAACAGGCCACTCCACTAATCCCGTCACTTCATCTAGCAGATCTTGATTAATAACTGCTTGGCCGCCTAACTTCTCTCCTAAATCGACAACTTGTTGTCGAATAATCTCTTGTCTTTCAGACATATCGACCACAACATACCCATCATCCATCAATTGTTTTGCATAACTTTGTGGCGATGCAATCGTTATCTCTTCAGGATGATGAAAACGATGTCCTCGTGTTGTTTTACCCGAAGAAACACCTAATATTTCAAGCGGGATAACGTCATTCCCGAACAACAACACTAGCCAATGAACCGGTCTCACAAACTCACCCGGTAAATCTCCCCAACGCATACGTTTCGGGATCGGTAAAGCCGCTAATGCTTTTTGTAAAATATCACCGATAACCGCACTGGTTTCTGCGCCTTTTTGTTCCTGTCTAAAAACCAGCCACGCGCCTTTATCGGTTTCTAATGTTTCTAGTGCATCCACTTCAACACCACAGGACCTAGCAAAGCCTTGTACTGCTTTTGTTGGTTGTCCTTGATCATCGAATGCTGTTGATAAAGCTGGACCACGACGTTCGATCAATTGATCTTGTTGTTTTGTTGCTAAACCATCAACAACAACAGCTAAACGCCTTGGTGCAGCATAAGCCTGTATTTGCTCAAAACCTAACTTTGCTTCTCTCAGATCTTGCTCAATACCTATTTCAAAGGCATTGATTAATTTCGATAAAGCTTTAGGGGGTAGCTCTTCCGTGCCTAGTTCAATTAATAAATCACGTGTTTCGCTCATGATTTTTCTCCCGTATCTGCTGTTTCTAACATCGGGAAACCAAGAGACTCACGGCGGTCAAAGTAGGCTTGTGCTACAGCACGGGCCAGTGTCCTAACACGTAAAATAAAGCGTTGACGCTCTGTCACAGAAATCGCTTTGCGGGCATCCAATAAATTGAATGTGTGTGACGCTTTTAATACTAATTCATAAGCTGGAAGAGGTAGCCCTGCTTCAATCATTTTTTCACTTTCTCGTTCACAGGTATCAAACGTTGTGAATAAACTCTCTATATGTACATGGTCGAAATTGTATTCTGACATTTCAACTTCATTTTGTAAGAAAACGTCGCCATAAGTCACTTTGCCCATAGGCCCATCTGACCAAACAAGATCATAAACACTACTTACGCCTTGTAAGTACATAGCAATTCGCTCAAGACCATAGGTGATTTCGCCTGTCACCGGACGGCATTCTAACCCCCCTACTTGCTGAAAATAGGTAAATTGCGTGACTTCCATGCCATTAAGCCAAATTTCCCAGCCGAGCCCCCAAGCGCCGAGGGTCGGTGATTCCCAATTGTCTTCAACAAAACGCACATCATGAATAGATGTATCGAGACCCAATACCTTTAGCGATTCCAGATACAGTTCCTGAATGTTATCGGGTGAAGGCTTTAATACCACTTGGAATTGATAATAGTGCTGAAGACGGTTCGGGTTTTCGCCGTAACGTCCGTCTGTAGGGCGACGTGAAGGCTGTACATAGGCTGTACTCCATGGTTCAGGCCCTATTGCACGTAAAAATGTTGCAGGGTGAAAGGTGCCTGCGCCCACTTCCATATCATAAGGTTGTAACAATACGCAGCCTTGTTCTGCCCAATATTGCTGAAGCCTTAATATTAATTCTTGGAACGTCTTTGGTGTTTGTGCCACCGGTGCAGCATTTGTAGTCATCAGTTAAAAGTCACAATCTAAAAATCAAAACGCTCTGATTATAGCGAATATCCGTTCGCTATGCCCGTGTCAGCCTTCGAATAATGCTATTTTTGCTGATGCAAACCTGTTAAAAATGAATTTCAGGTAAAATCTGTTCATATTCCTCAAACCCTGAAGGTAAACATGGCGCAAATTCAACTCGGCATCGTGATGGATCCCATCTCAGCAATCAATATCAAAAAAGACAGCAGTTTTGCGATGTTACTTGCTGCTCAGGCAAAAGGTTGGGCTTCATACTACATGGAGCAAAGTGATTTATTTTTATCACAAGGTGTTGCTTGCGCTACGGTTAGGCCATTGACTGTCATTGAAAATAATGAGCAGTGGTATGAACTCGGTGAAACTAAGACGGTGGCATTAAGTGAACTCAATGTTGTGTTAATGCGCAAAGACCCGCCTTTCGATATGGAATATATTTACAGTACTTACCTACTAGAACAGGCACAATCTGCTGGTGTTTTAATCGTTAATAATCCACAGAGTTTGCGGGATGCAAATGAAAAGTTATTCACCGCCTGGTTCCCTGAATGTTGTCCAGATACTTTGGTGACACGACAAGACACTTTGATTAGAGACTTTTATCAAACACATGGTGACATCATCCTCAAACCGCTAGACGGTATGGGCGGAGCCTCAATTTTTCGAATTAAGGAACAGGATCCCAACCTAAGTGTCATTATTGAAACCTTAACCGAGCACGGTCAAAAATCGGTTATGGCGCAGCGTTATATTCCCGATATCGTCCAAGGCGATAAACGTATTTTGATGATCGATGGTGAGCCTGTTCCATTCGCATTGGCTCGTATTCCGGCTGAAGGAGAAACACGGGGAAATATAGCTGCTGGGGGCCGTGCAGAGGGTCGTCTGCTCACTGAAAATGATCGCTGGATTTGCCAGCAAGTAGGACCTAAATTACGTGAAAAAGGACTTATCTTCGTAGGTCTTGATGTCATTGGAGATTATTTAACTGAAATCAATGTCACTAGTCCGACCTGTATCCGTGAGTTAGATCGGCAGTTTGGTTTAAATATAGCCAGTGACTTAATGGCCCGTATTGAACAACATTTATGATCCTCTCTCTACGTTTTCTATTTTTTGGTTTATGTCTGGCGTTCATTACTGCTTGTAGCAATGAGCCGGGGGCAAGACAAGCTAAGTTTTATGCCTTTGGCACCGAAATCGACGTTAGTCTTTATGGTGTTTCAGAAGAAGCTGCTAACAACACTGTCAATGCTCTCGAAGCCAGCTTCTCTGCTGTCGATAACACATGGCATGCATGGCGACCGAGCACGCTTCACGATATAAACCGAGCCATTGCCGATCAACAGACTATTACGATCAACCAAGATATCGCCGATTTGATTCAGCTCGCAACATCATTAGCTCAAAATAGTGAACATTTGTTTAATCCGGCAGCGGGTAAACTTTTTGAATTATGGGGGTTCCATCAAGATAATTGGTTCGACTCTCGCCCTCCTCCCACGCAACAACAAATTGATGATTGGATACTGAATGTACCCAATATGAAAGCCATTACAATTCAAAATGGTCAATTGAGCAGTCACAACCCCAACGTTAAGCTTGGTTTTGGTGGTTTTGCTAAGGGCTTTGCTGTTGATCAGGCCATCCTCACTTTACAAAATCAAGGTATCCACAATGCTTTGGTCAATATTGGTGGTGATTTACGTGCGATTGGGCAACATGGCGAACGTCCTTGGATCATTGGTGTTCGCCATCCCAGACAGGATGGCATGCTAGCCACCATTGCCATTAAAGGAGATGAGAGTGTTTTTACCTCGGGTGACTATGAACGCTTTTTTGAATATCAAGGTCAACGGTATCCTCATATTCTTGACCCCCGTACTGGTCGACCCGCGGATCAGGCGACTTCTGTAACGGTATTAAATGATAATGCAGCTATAGCTGATGCAGCAGCGACCGCTCTGTTTGTTGCCGGTCACAATTGGCCACATATCGCTGCGGCGATGGGAATTAAGCATGTTATGCTTGTGCGGCCTGATGGTGAAATAGAGGTCAGTCCTGATATGTTTGAGCGCGTCACCTTTATTAATCACGATTCAGCTGCCATTATAAGAGCCATAGATTGACGTTAACTTATGGAAAAAACTGCACCGACCGCTAGATTAAACTTCACCTTATTCTTTTCGGTAATTATTCATCTCGTCATCCTGCTCGGTGTTGGCTTTACCGTTTCTTCACCGCCAAACAATCCCTCTTTAACCAGCCTCGATATCACGTTGGTCAAACAACAAACTGAAATCGAGCCAGAAGAAGCTGATTTTTTAGCACAGGCTAATAATGAAGGCGGTGGAGAAACAGATAAAAAAGCCCCTGACCCCAAGCCCGATGCTAAACATGCCAATCCCATTTCTGCTCAAGCTTCCAAGACTAAACCTACGCCACCAGCCCCTATCGAAAAATCTGCAAAAGTGCTTACGCAAGCAAAGGCTGAAAGACACATTCAAACCACTGAGCAGTTAGATGACAGGGTCAAACCCGTTATTGATGTGGCACTTCCTACACCACCACAGCTAAAGGCTAGTGACCTTATATTGCAAGCAAAAAGCGATATTAAGATGCTCAACCAAAAGCTCGATCAAGCCGCAAAAAAATTAAGTAAGAAGCCTAAAAGACGCTATTTATCTCCACGCACAAAGCAGTATTCTGCCGCTGCCTATCACGAAGCGTGGCGCAAAAAGGTCGAACGCATTGGTAATATGAATTATCCCAAAGAAGCTAAGCGAAAAAGTCTCAATGGTAGTCTGATGCTTTCTGTTGATATCAACCCTGATGGTAGTGTTCCGGTCAATGGTATCGTTATCTCGCGCTCTTCCGGACATGATATTTTAGACAAAGCCGCGATTAAGATTGTCCGCATAGGTGCACCTTATGCGCCTATCCCTGATGATATTCTGCAGGACAATGATGTCATTACGATTATCCGTACATGGAAATTTGAAACTGATGTGGGTGTGCGTGCTCGTTAAATCTATTTTTGGGCTTTTTAATATTCAATTTAGTTTAAACCTTTAAGCTTGTTTAGCTTTTTTTCTCATGCCAACAAAACCTAGTAATGCACTACCCAATAACCAGACTGCTGCAGGGACTGGTACAGCTGTATGGTTCATATTTAAATCCCAATGTTTGTTTCCAAACAATTTATTCTGGCGAGCTTGATCACTCAAGACAAAGACATCGAGCCATGTAGAAGCACCAAATGCTAAGTTTTTATCATTTGCACCTATACCAATTTGCAAAACAGGACCTGTCCTAACATAACCATACCTAAGTAATAGGTCACTGAATCGATCGTAACCGTCGAACCTTGTTCTACAAATCAATAATAGGTCCAGTCTGATGTGTCAATCGTTCTTCCGCCAAATTTCTTTGGCCCTACATAGTCAGCATCAGTCTGATAACCACTAAAGGTCATATCGATTGTTGCAGTAAGTCCTAAATGGTTCGTCGCTGTTGCCGTTAAGTGAGCTGTGCTACTGATAATAATTTTTTATACATAACTTACCCTTTCGAAGTTTATTGACCTTAAACAAACTCTAACTTAATCAGCTATTCCCATACAACTGTACCTTAGTACTGTGCAAAGCATAGCCTTGCTGTGCTTTACTTTTCTCTGTAGCCTTTAACGGTAATTGCATCATCAATTGAACTGATAAAAACTGTAACTGGCTAATATCACCTCTTTTGAGTTCAAGTTCTATCTCGTGTATGGCCGTTGTCTTTTCTTTATTACTTATCGTGCCTTTGTCATATGCTAGTTCAACCTCAGTATTTTCATCCGAAACCAATATCGATTGGCGTATAAAATCAGTTATAAATAATTGAGAAATATTCGGCCATATTGTTTTGTCTTCAATCAAAGCACTCAGTGGTGTTTGTCTCAATAACGTTAAGTCAAAATCGTCAGTCGGTATTTTATCTTCCCATTCATTACGTTGATGCAAACCATTGTTCACCTGACCTGATTCTTTGACCGTTTGGAACCACTGCTGACCGTCAAACCTCAGCCTCAGCCCAACATGCTTTTTTAGTAGCATCAAATTTGGTGTATCAAAATAGGTACTAACCAATCTTTGCTCTTTAATCCCTGAACATTGAAAATTTTGAAACCCCAGTTGCATCAAGTCAACGTCATCATTGCCTACAACAGACAATTTCATTTCTTGTTCTAGGGGCATTTTAGCTAAGCAACGCTTTTAAATAATGCCCTGTGTGTGACGTTTTATGTTTTGCAAGAATTTCCGGCGTGCCTGTCGCGAGAATGGTGCCGCCACCAGCCCCCCCTTCCGGCCCCATATCAATCACCCAATCTGCGGTCTTAATGACATCAAGATTATGCTCAATCACAATCACCGTATTGCCATGGTCACGCAGGCGATGCAACACTTTTAGTAGCTGTTCGATATCAAAAAAATGTAAGCCCGTCGTCGGCTCATCGAGTACATACAGCGTTTTACCGGTATCCCGTTTTGATAATTCTTTTGCTAATTTCACCCGCTGCGCTTCACCGCCAGAAAGTGTCGTCGCATTTTGACCCAGCTTAATATATGTCAGTCCGACGTCCATTAGCGTATCTAATTTTTTTGCCACAACGGGGATATTGGTAAAGAACTCGCTCGCTTCTTCAATCGTCATATCCAGTACTTCGGTGATCGTTTTACCCTTGTATCGAATATCGAGTGTTTCTCTGTTGTAACGCTGGCCTATACAGACATCACATGGAACATAAATATCGGGCAAGAAATGCATTTCGACTTTGATTAAACCATCCCCTTGGCAGGCTTCACATCTTCCCCCTTTCACATTGAAGCTAAAGCGCCCTGGCGTGTAGCCCCTGGCTCTGGCTTCAGGTGTATTGGCAAATAGTTCTCTAACAGGCGTGAAGATACCAGTATAAGTCGCAGGATTAGAACGCGGTGTACGGCCAATGGGACTTTGGTTGATTGCCACGACTTTATCTAATTGGCCAAGGCCTTCAATCGTTTCATAGGGTGCAGGTTCATCAGAGGCCCTATTTAATACCTTCGATGTTAACTTCAGTAATGTATCGTTAATTAATGTTGATTTTCCTGATCCTGAAACACCGGTTATACAAGTCATCAAGCCTAAGGGAATATCAACATCTATATGCTTTAAATTATTGCCCGATGCGCCTTTTAAGCTAATTAACCGTTTTTCATCGTAAGCTTGCCGTTGTTTTGGTACATCGATTTTTCTTCGACCGGATAAATACTGACCCGTCAATGATGCATCAACACTCATAATGTCTTCTGGTGCACCCTGAGCGACAATTTCACCGCCATGGACGCCTGCACCCGGTCCTATGTCTAATACATAGTCAGCAGACCGAATTGCGTCTTCATCATGTTCGACAACAATGACACTATTCCCTAAATCACGAAGCCGCGTTAATGTCGCCAGTAGGCGATCGTTATCGCGCTGATGTAAGCCAATTGAGGGTTCATCTAGAATGTACATGACACCGACAAGGCCAGCACCAATTTGGCTAGCCAATCTAATACGCTGTGCTTCTCCTCCCGATAAGGTATCTGCACTTCTGGCTAGGGTTAAATAATCCAAGCCTACATTAACTAAGAAGGTTAACCGTTCAGCAATTTCAGCGACGATTTTTGCTGCAATCTCTCCTCGTTTTCCTGGCAAGACTAATTGCTCAAAAAAGGCCTTCACTTCACCTATTGGCATTTCAGTCACTGAAGGTAAATTTGTTTGTTCTATAGATACATGGCGTGCAGCTTCATTTAGCCTTGCGCCGTTACAGTCTGGACAAGCTCTGACCGTATGATATTTTGCTAGTTCTTCACGAACACTATTGGACTCTGTCTCATGATAACGACGTTGCATATTTGGGATCACACCCTCAAAAGCGTGGCTCCGTTTAACACTACGGCCGCGGTCACTCAAATAATTAAAATCAATTTTTGTTCTTCCACTGCCGTAAAGTACGAATTTTTTGACATCGTCAGACAAGTTTTCGAAAGGCACATCTAAGTCAAAATCGTAGTGGGCAGCTAAGGATTTCATCAGTTGAAAATAATAGGCATTTCGGCGATCCCAGCCCCGGACTGCGCCAGCAGATAAGCTTAATTCAGGATGCGCTACGATCAGCTGCGGATCAACAAATTGTTTAACACCCAAACCATCACATGTCCCGCAAGCCCCAGCTGGATTATTAAATGAGAACATCCGCGGTTCTAATTCTGGAATTGAATAGCCACAGGTTGGACACGAAAAGCGGGATGAAAACAAACTTTCATTATCGTCATCATCCAACAAAGCAACACGTGCAATACCATCCGACATTTTTAAAGCAGTCTCAAATGATTCTGCTAAACGTTGTTGGATATCAGGACGCACTTTAAAACGGTCAACCACAGCTTCAATGGTATGTTTTTTTCGAAGTTCTAATTCTGGTGGAGAGTCTAATTCGATGACATGGCCATTAACCCGCGCCCTAACAAACCCTTGCGCCCTTAAATTTTCTAAAATGTCTTTATGTTCGCCTTTCCTATCCTGTACAACGGGTGCCAATAACATCATCCGCTCACCTTCCTTCATCGCCAACACGGCATCCACCATTTGACTGACGGTTTGAGCGGCTAACGGCAGATCATGCGTTGGGCAACGTGGTTCTCCCGCCCGTGCAAATAGCAAACGAAGATAATCATAAATTTCCGTAATGGTCCCAACGGTGGATCGTGGGTTATGGGATGTTGATTTTTGTTCGATTGATATTGCTGGTGACAAGCCTTCAATATGATCTACGTCCGGCTTTTCCATCATCGATAAAAATTGGCGCGCATAGGCTGACAATGATTCTACATAACGCCGTTGGCCTTCAGCATAGAGGGTATCAAAAGCTAAGGAGGATTTTCCTGAACCAGATAGACCTGTAATGACAATTAAGGCATCTCGCGGTAAATCTAAATCGATATTTTTTAAGTTATGTGTGCGTGCGCCGCGAATACTTATGCTTTTCATTAGGCTTCCGTATAGAATAAGGCCAAACAGATAAATATACCCTTACTCACTACGATGACGCAAAACCAAAATACAAGCTCTGGTATGACCTCACTTGAAAAGCGAAGTATCACTGGCCTAGCCAGTATCTTTGCGCTTCGTATGTTGGGTTTGTTTATGATTCTACCGGTATTTTCTCTTGCTGCTGAACAATATTCAGGCTCTACACCTTTACTTGTTGGCTTAGCCATTGGTGCGTATGGTCTAACTCAAGCGCTATTTCAAATACCCTTTGGTATGTTATCCGACCGAGTTGGTCGCAAGCGTGTCATTACTGCCGGCTTATTACTCTTTGCAGCTGGGAGCATGGTTGCAGCGACGGCTGACAGTATTCAAATGGTTATTTTGGGCCGCTTACTGCAGGGTAGTGGCGCTATTTCTGCAGCAGTGATGGCTTTAACGGCTGATTTAACCCGCGACGAACACCGTACCAAGGCTATGGCCAGTATCGGTATTAGTATTGGCCTATCATTTTCTGTTGCATTAGCCTCAGGGGCTGCTTTAGAGAGCTGGATAGGTTTATCGGGTATTTTCTGGGCAACTGCCGCTTTTGCTTTAGTCGGTATCGCTGTACTTCATTTATGGGTACCCACACCGGTGCGTTGTATCACTCACCGTGATATGGAGCCTGCACCAGCACAGTTTATTAAGGTATTTCGTAACCCCGATATTATGCGATTGGTGCTTAGCATCATGCTGTTGCATTTGCTGTTAACTACTAGCTTTTTTGCTTTACCTATTACTTTACTTGAGCAAGCTGGTTTGGCTAAAAGTGAGCATGCAGTGGCTTATTTACCCGTGCTTATCTTAGCCTTTATTGCCATGGTGCCTTTTATTATCATTGCCGAAAAACGACGCAAAATGAAACCGGTTTTTCTGGGTGCTGTGATTGTTTTAGGTTTAGTGCAATTGGCCTGGGCTTTTGGCTCTAATTCTGTCACCGGTATTCTGATCGCTTTATGGTTGTTTTTCACCGCCTTCAACATACTTGAGGCCAGCTTACCTTCGATGATGTCCAAGCTGAGCCCACTGGAAAATAAAGGTACTGCACTCGGTATCTATTCAACCGCACAGTTCTTAGGCGCTTTTATTGGTGGTGCTGCCGGCGGTTTCTTATATGGCCATTTTGATGTGACAGGCGTTTTTATCGCAGGCGCTGTCATTACACTGTTCTGGTTGTTTTTTGTTTTTCCAATGAATCAACCTCGCCACCTATCGACCAAAATTATAGAACTACCCCAGTTAAATGCTGATAATGCCAGTCACACTGCTCAACAGCTCAATGCTATTGATGGTGTTATTGAAACGATGATTGTGGCAGAAGAACACGTCGCTTATGTGAAATATGCCGCTGAAGAACTCGATATGAACGAACTTGATGCTTTTCATGTTTCTTCATCGTAGAATACCCATTAAACTTAACATCTCGAATACAGGAGCAAACCATGTCAGTGAATAAAGTGATCCTTGTTGGACGACTCGGTGCAGAACCAGAAAGCCGAGCTTTTCCTGACGGTGGCTCCATTTGTAATCTACGCTTAGCGACCTCAGAGTCTTGGAAAGACAAACAAACGGGCGAGCGCAAAGAGCGTACAGAATGGCACCGCGTGGTGCTAAGAAACCGACTAGGCGAAGTCGCTCAACAATATTTACATAAAGGCTCTCAAGTCTATATTGAAGGCCGGATTCAAACCCGGAAATGGCAAGACCAAAACGGCCAAGACCGCTATTCGACAGATATTATTGGCGATAGTATGACTATGTTAGGCGGTGGTGGCAGTGGCGGTAGCACTGGCTATGACCAATCGGCACCTCAAAAACCGATGGGGGCCTCTTCTCCGCAACCTGCTTCACCGGCCGCAGGCCCTGATTATGGTATGCCATCTGGTGGTGCTGATTATCTGGATGATGATATTCCTTTTTAAGTCAATCATTCAACGGTTGTATCATTTTCACAACAATAAACACGTAGTTACCCGTAGCTGAATGGTAGCGTGACCCCGTAAAAACTTGATCTAGTTCACACTCCTCATTAGATTAAGGATTAATTAAAGTCCTAACGGTGGGAAAAAGACAATGACCTTATTCAAGAAATTATTACCAATTGTACTGCTTATGGCGCCACAGGCCGTTTTTTCAGAAACAGAGTTTTTAACAACTTACACTGATGTTGAAACTTTTAATGAAGCAAAACAACGTTTGGGTAAGCAGAATGTTTCAGAGTCAGACTTGATTCGTACGCATTACATCGTTGAGAGAGACCTAGAAACGATGAAAGTTGTTATTAGGCCCCTCAAAAACCAACAGACACAGACTTTGACCGCTCATAATACGAACCAATAATTACACTGTAATTTGAAAGTCCGTCAGATAGATTAACTCGCAGGCACCAGCACCGATGTCCTCGCGTGTTGATGAGCTTTGCCAATGCCACAGTTGATCCTTGGCATCGATCCGAACTGGAAAACCTCTAAGCACTACAATTTGCCCTTCTTTTACCCTGTCTAGTTGCTTCGCTATCCATTCTTTTGATGGCACCATATACATATTGGCATTTTGCATTTATATTGCCCGTCGGGGAATGGGAAATTGTTCTACAGACCATTAGTACCATCGCCCTGATTGTGAAAACTGTATTTGATCAAGCACTTGTTGATCAGACATCTCACCCCAACCTAAAGCTAGTTCGACTGGGGACAGTTCGCGTTCTTCCCCTAAGTGATAGTTCTCTTTGGTTATCACTTTAGCTTATAACTTAGAATCAGCCAACGGGATTATTATATAATCTTTGAATTCAGGAGGTTCTGGTTCTTCAATCGTCTTTTGTAATGCTGTAACGATGATTTTGATACCGGGTTGTAATGAGACCGAATCACTGCCTCCTGTTAGTCTCCACAGTACAAAAATCATAAAGCAGACAATCAATAACCGGCCCATTATTCGTGGTGGTCTCTGATATCTAAGTATTTATTTGCGATCAAAATCAATAACAAAACGGGTATCCCCATCAAAGCTGTCACTAAGAAAAATTGCTCGTATCCCATACTTTCAACCATCGAACCTGAATAGCCGCCCAAGATTTTCGGCAGTAATGTCATTAATGAGCTAAAAATAGCATATTGCATTGCCGTAAATGAAATGTTGGTTAAGCTCGATAAAAAGGCGATAAAGGCCGCACTGGCTAGGCCCGCTGATAAATTATCTGCTGCAATGACAATGTATAGCATAGTGATGTCATGGCCTATTTGCGCTAATAACATAAAGAGCAAATTCGTCAGTGCCGATAGCACTGCACCTAAAAATAAAATTCGCATCACACCAAAACGCAATGCTAATAAACCGCCTAAAAAGCCGCCTAAAATTGTCATGGCTAAGCCAAAGCTTTTGACGACGCTGGCAATCACCGATTTACTGAAGCCGAGATCTTGGTAAAACACATTCGAAATCACACCCAATACAATATCTGAAATGCGATACAGACCGATCAAAGCTAATAACAGTAAGGCCAGTGATAGACCATAACGACTAAAGAAGTCACGCAATGGGTCTATATAGGTTTGTGCCACTTGTTGTTCTTTGACAAACCCTATGTTAATTAGACTTTTGGCGATAACCGCTACAAATCCTAACGCTAAAAAGAGACGACATAATTCGACTATAAAGCTAGCCAAGTGATTATTTGCAAGCCTGTCATTTAATACTGATTTGGCCATTTGTGCCAATTCGGCACTATAATAAAAGGTCGCAATAAAGCCTACGACAGAAAAAGCAAATAGTAATAGAAAGGACATATAATCTTGCTGAGAATGAACCAACTGATCATTTTGTCGTTCGTTAGGCTCATCAATCATTAAAGTTGTCACTACCCCAATCAACATGACAGCAGCCATAATGAAATAAGTCGTTTGCCATGCCTGATAATCGTAAAGCGCTTTTGTCGATCCTAAATAGCTGGCCAGATATAAAGCCCCTGCACCTGCCAACAACATACCTATGCGATAGCCAGCGATATAACTAGATGCCATCAAGGGCTGCAGGTCTACATCAGCTGATTCGATACGATAAGCATCGATCACAATATCTTGTGTTGCTGCTGAAAACCCAAGGAATACTGCAGCCCAAGCCATCGCGGTCAAGGTATCGGTCGCAGGATCAATTGATGCCATTAAACTAATCGCTGCAATGATCATCAATTGTGACAATAAAAGCCACCCGCGACGTCTGCCAAGCCAATTAGTCAACATGGGTATCGCTAATTTGTCTGCCAGTGGTGCACAAACAAATTTGAATGAATAACCTAATGCTGCCCAGCTAAAATAAGTCACTGCAGTGCGTTCAACACCTGCTTCACGCAGCCATAAACTCAGTGATGAAAAAATGAGTAATATCGGAATACCTGCTGATATCCCTAAAAACAGCATAGTCACCACTCTTGGATGACAAAAAGCCTTTACGCTGTCAGTCCAACTTTTAGTCTGGCTTTGTTCTGTCATTAGCCTGGGCAAATGTAGTCATAATCAATAATCAATGGCGCGTGATCAGAAAAGCTTTTTTCTCGATAAATTTCCGTAGTTTCAACTAACCCTTTTAGACCCGGAGACAATATATGATAATCAATACGCCAACCCACATTATTCGCGCGAGCCTGCCCACGGTTTGACCACCATGTATATTGATGTTCTTCTTGCTCTATTTCCCGAAATGCATCAACGTACCCGACATCATCAAATAAGGTATCTAACCAAGCGCGCTCTTCTGGTAGAAAACCAGAATTCTTCAAATTACCTTTCCAATTTCGAATATCTTCATTTTTATGTGCAATATTCCAATCGCCGCAGACAATAAAATCTCGACCAGACACTTTCATTTCTTCAAGTTTGGTCATCATATGATCCATACAACGATATTTCGCTTGTTGTCGCTCTTCCTTTGAAGAGCCTGATGGCATATAGAGAGAGATAACGCTTAATTTGCCAAATTTGGCTTCGATGTAACGTCCTTCTGAGTCAAACTCTTCATTCTCCATGCCGATAATGACTTCATCAGGTTTATTCTTGCAATACAGGGCGACACCACTATAACCCTTCTTTTGCGCATCATGATAAAAACAGTAGTAGCCCTTTGGATGATAAAGTTCGTCCGTTAACTGATCGATTTGGGCCTTGGTTTCTTGAATACAGATCACATCCGCCTGCGTCTCATCTACCCAATCGAAAAAGCCTTTTCGACCAGCAGCCCTTACACCATTGACATTGGCTGTCACGATTTTCATTGTTTTATCCTATCAAGTGCAAATTTTGGTTATCATAGCAAGGAAGCGGACGAATGTCGGCCCCGTGTATAACGCTGTTCTTGTCACGTTTACCTCTCTTACTGACGCAACAGTCGTCAATAAAATTAGATCTTTACAAATGGGATCGAAATCAGGATAATTACTGCCTTTAAGTATAGCTGGTTTTTAGGAGAAACACTTTGGCCAACTCAGCACAAGCAAAAAAACGCGCTCGCCAAGCGGAAGATAGCCGCCAGCGTAACGCAAGTCAACGTTCAGCAATGCGCACAACTGTTAAGTCACTTCAAAAAACCATTGATGCTGGTGATAAAGAACAAGCAACTGCCGCTTACCAAGCTGCTGTTCCAGTTCTAGATCGCATGGCACGTAAAGGACTCATTCACAAGAATGCCGCTGCACGTAGTAAAAGCCGTTTAAATAAAGCAGTTCGCGCACTTTAATACAGCGTTAATTTTGCTTTAGTTAAAAACCGACGGTATGTCGGTTTTTTTATGCCTGCTTTTTTGTAACATTCTACCACCCTTTGCAATTTGCTTTTCTCATATTGGCGGCAATGACTTTTTATGTATTTGGGTGTTCTAGCTCTTTCCTTTTGTAAAGCATTACTCAGCACGGGTAATGTTTTACTAGTTGCGGTTACTGCCTTAATTGGTAAATCCCTTTCTCCTGACCCTACTTGGGTTACTTTACCCGTTGCCTTCCAATTTGTTGGGCTCATGTGCGCTACCATTCCAGCCTCACTTATCATGGATAAGATTGGCCGTAAAAATGGATTCTACTTAGGCAATGGCCTGGGCATTGTTGGCGCTATTTTATGTATTCAAGCACTCTACTCTGCTTCTTTTTGGCTATTTTGTGTGGGTACCTTTTTCTTAGGTATTGGTATTGGTTTTGCGACGCTATACCGTTTTGCTGCCGTTGAGATGTGTGAAAAAACTTACCGAGCTAAAGCTATTTCTATCATTATGGCAGGTGGTGTATTAGCGGCTATTGCTGGACCGAACTTAGCTATATATAGTCAAGGCTTAATCCAAGGCACGCCTTTCGTTGGTGCATTCTGGGGGCTATTAGCGCTATATATCGCAGCTATGGTTGTATTAACCTTGGTAAAGTTCCCACCAGAAACACGCCATGCACCTGATGTCGTCACTCGCCCTGTTCTAGAAATTATCTCACAACCTATTTTCCTCGTTTCCGTTGTCGCAGCCATGGTCAGCTATGTTGTAATGAATTTATTGATGACAGCAACGCCCCTAGCTATGCACAACCACGGCTACCACTTTGACCAATCGGCCTTTGTAATCGAATTACACGTACTGGGTATGTTCTTACCTGGTTTCTTTACCGGTGATTTAATCAGGCGTTTTGGCACTATTCGTATCTTAAATACCGGTGCTCTGATTATGTTGCTCTGCATTGGCATCAACCTCACTGGCCAGTCTGAACTCCACTTCTCCGTCTCTTTATTTTTTCTCGGCTTAGGATGGAATTTTATGTTTGTTGGTGCGACTCACCTTGTCACGGGTGCCTACTCTGAAGCTGAAAAGCCTAAAGCCCAAGCTGCCAATGAGTTTTTAATTTTCAGTATGGTTACTGTTTCTGCTTTAGCATCAGGCTGGCTCGAAGCGACATTAGGTTGGCATGTGATGAACTTAATTTGTATTCCCCTTGTTCTTTTCGCCATGGCCGTCGTCCTACACTTCCATAAAAAGCAAGCTTTCAGCTTTGTATAGAATTAAGTTTGTCTTCTTGTTTTTTACTTCATATAACTTGTATATTCATTTGGGGTTTTGAACAAGCTCTTATCAGAAAAGTAGAGCTTGAAACACGAGGATGATTCAAAACCTAGGCAGGGAAGCGACAACTATGTATTCCTACGCCTAAACAAATACAATTAATCTAAGGAATATATAATGAATTTTAGACTGTTATGCCACGATCATTTTATCAATAACATCAGGTTGTGCCACTATCATAAGTGGGGATACTGAAGCAGTTACTTTTGATACTTCTCCATCTGGCGCAGATGTTTTTATCGATGGCGGTTACGTCGGTACTACACCAATGACAATCCGTTTAAGAAATAACAAAAAAGACTTCGTCATGTTTAAATTGGGAGGCTATCAAACTATTACTAGAGGTTTAAGTAAAAGCTATGACCCTATAAAAATATTGAGTCTTCCTTGGGACCTTTCAACAACAGACTTTCTCACTGGTGCAGCAATGGAATACGACCCAAAATCCTATTTTATTGAATTGAAGAAACTAAATTAAGCCATCATTAGAACAATGAGACCTTTAATGAAGAAAGCGCTTTTTAGCGCTTTCTCTTATTGCATTACATTAACCTCAATATAAGCCCATAAGCCAATTCTAGAAGATTTACCCCCTAAAGTTAAAAGCTATGTCGTTTTAGAATATTATGACTTAAAACGAGAAGCAGCTATAAATGACAGAAATAAGCTATGGCTTATCTTTTGGTGCAACAGACTTTCTCGTTTCTGTTATGCCCCAAATCAACATGGATTTCACTAAAAGAACACTAACTAGCCAGGTCAATACTTTAATAAGTTTTTGGGTTTGATAGGGCTAACCTATCCTATCGTTTCGTTTCGTTGGCAATGTAAGTGGACATAGTGAAAAGGATAATATTCATGAATTAAAACTCAATATTCCAATTAAGCATAATTATTCCATTACTTTTACAAGTGAAATAACACATTCTGAGTTTGGTATTGCATTGAATAAAAGATTCTCTTTTTAAACTTAATCTTTATTGAATAACCACTAAATTATCTCGATGAATTAGCTCTGGTTCATCAACATAACCTAATACTGCTTCAATATCGCTACTGGCTTGGCCCATTATTTTTTGTGCTTCATCCGCATTGTAATTCACTAAACCTCGCGCTATTTCTTGGCCTGCCATATTATGGCAAATCACTAGTTCACCACGGGTGAACTGACCTTGAATTTGATTTACGCCTACTGACAGAATGCTTTTGCCTTGCCGTTTTACAACACTCACAGCACCATCATCTAGTGTGATGATGCCTTTCGGTTTTAAATGCCCTACGAGCCATTGCTGGCGTGCTGTCATAGGCTCATTGTCAGCCCATAACAAAGTGCCTACCGTTTCACCTTCAACGAGCTTTTGTAAATTACCTGTAGCTTGGCCGGATAAAATAACAGTCGTCGCTCCGGAACGTGCAGCACGGCGAGCAGCCAATAATTTGGTTGCCATTCCTCCTCGACCTAATTCACCTTTACTTTCACCGGCCATTAAATCTAAATCAGTGTTATTTGCCGCGGAGGTCGAGATCAATTTTGCTTCGGTGTCATGGCGAGGATCAGCTTCAAATAGACCATCTTGATCGGTCAGAATAACTAATACATCTGCTTCTACTAGGTTAGCTGTCATGGCAGCTAATGTGTCGTTATCACCAAACCTGATTTCTTCAGTTGCTATTGTGTCATTTTCATTGACAACAGGCAGAGCACCCAATTCTAGTAGGCTATTTAGTGTGCTTCTCGCATTAAGATATCGGCTGCGGTCAGATAAGTCAGCATGTGTCAGCAAGACTTGAGCAGTCAGAATATCATGTTGTTTACACGCTGCAGCATAGGCCTGAATTAAACCCATCTGACCAATACTGGCCGCTGATTGTAATAAGTGTAAGGCATGTGGGCGTTTGTCCCACCCCAACTCTTGCATACCTGCAGCCACTGAACCAGAAGTCACTAATACAACCTCTTTGCCTTGTTGTCGAAGTTTGGCAATTTCACCACTCAGCCAAATGACACGATCACGGTCTAAGCCATCGCCGATGCGCGTTAGTAATGCGCTACCGATTTTAATGACCCAACGTTTTGTATCGACAAGTTGTTGGTGGGTGTTTGCCACAATTATTCCTCTTTATTAACGGCGCTGCTCTCACTTACTTGTTTTTGATTTTCAATCTTTTCTGCTTCTTTTCGTTCATCTAGATAATCCATCATGTCTTCGCACAAGCCATCGCAACCTTCACCAGAGTGTCCACTGACACGATATACACGACCTTGCCAATCCAGCCTAGCTAGTACTTCTTGGCAAAATTCCTCTCGAATATCTTCAGGAATCAAGTCCATTTTATTGAGTACTAGCCATTGGTCTTGTTTGCCCAGTGCTTCACTGTAGTTTTGTAATTCTCGATTAATAATTTCAACTGATTCAACAGGATCTTGTTTCGCATCAACTGGTGCCATATCGACCATATGCAATAACAAACGTGTTCGTGTTAAATGTCTTAAAAACTGAATGCCCAATCCTGCGCCATCTGCCGCACCTTCAACTAAACCTGGGACATCGGCAATGACGAAGTTGCGCACATCTTTCATCGTCACAACACCCAAATTTGGATACATTGTGGTGAAAGGATAATCTGCTACTTTAGGCTGTGCAGCTGATACTTGACGGATAAAAGTCGATTTACCTGCATTAGGTAAACCTAATAAACCAACATCAGCTAACAGCTTCATTTCTAATCTTAAACGACGTTCTTCACCTGGCGTGCCTTCTGACGTTTGTCTTGGTGCTCTATTTGTACTCGATTTATATCGGGCATTACCCAGACCATGCCAGCCGCCTTTTGCAACCAGCAAACGATCTCCTGTTTTGGTAAGATCGCCAATTAGTTCATCGGTATCATCATCCCACGCCTCAGTGCCAATAGGCACTTTAACCACAAGGTCTTCACCTGCTGCACCACTGCACAACTTCCCCCGACCATGTTCGCCGCGTTCTGCTTTGAAATGGCGTTTGTAACGAAAGTCGATCAAGGTATTAACCTGTTCATCTGCTTCTAAATACAGATCACCACCATCACCGCCATCACCGCCATCTGGGCCACCGAAAGGAATGTATTTTTCTCGGCGAAAACTCAAGCAGCCATTTCCACCGCCACCCGCACTTACGGTTATTTTCGCTTCATCAACAAATTTCATACCATTCAACCATTTAACAATCTTTGACTCAAAATAGTCATTTTTAATCGTAAAGTCCAGAAACAAAAAAGCCCTGCATTGGCAGGGCTCTTTAGTAGTTCGCCCTCTGTTGGGGCTAACTAGATTCTTTAGTCAGCAACAACACTTACAAATGTGCGGTTTTTCGGGCCTTTTGTTTCAAAAAGGACTCGACCTGCTGTTTTTGCAAATAAGGTGTGATCTTTACCAAGACCGACATTTAAACCTGCGTGGTAACGTGTACCGCGTTGGCGAATTAAAATATTACCGCCATCTACTACTTCGCCACCGTAACGTTTCACGCCAAGACGTTTCGACTCTGAATCGCGTCCGTTTCTAGTACTACCACCTGCTTTCTTATGTGCCATCTCTATACCCTTCTATGTGACTAGTAATCTTAGGCTGAGATGCCTGTGATTTCGATTTCAGTAAATGATTGACGATGTCCCATTTGCTTGCGGTAGTGCTTACGACGATTGAATTTGACGATTTTTACTTTATCGCCACGACCGTTAGCAGCTACAGTTGCTGTGACTTTTACGCCTTCTAAATAAGGAGCGCCGATTTTAACGTCGTCGCCTTCGCCTACCATTAAGACTTTCTCCAGTTCAACTGTTTCACCAGCTTCAGCAGATAACTTCTCTACACGGAGCTTTTCGCCCTCTTTAACTCGGTACTGTTTACCGCCCGTCGCGACAATAGCGTACATCGCTGTCTCCAAAAAATTAAGTTATTGTTGGACTAGCCCAACAAAAGACCCACAATCTTAGCGCCTTTCAGGAGATAGATCAAACCTTAATCAAAATATTTGCGATCTGTTGTCTTGCATGAGAAAGTAGCGTCATTTCTAGACTACTATTATAGGCAGATTTGAGCTCTGTGGATATTCAATCCATCTATTCCCTGATAGAAGATGATATGGCTGCTGTTGATGCAATGATTCACGCTCGATTGCAATCTGAGGTTGTCCTAATTAATCAGCTTGGGCACTATATTATTAATAGTGGCGGCAAGCGTTTACGCCCTGCTTTAGCTATCCTAAGTGCACGGGCTTGCGGCTATCAAGGACAACAACACGCCAACCTCGCAACGATCATTGAGTTTATTCATACTGCAACCTTATTGCACGATGATGTGGTCGATGGTTCTGAACTACGTCGCGGAAAAGAAACAGCCAATAATCTATGGGGTAATGAGGCCAGCGTTTTAGTCGGCGACTTTCTCTATACTCGTTCTTTTGAGATGATGGTTGAGATGGATTTAATGCCGCTGATGCGCATTCTTTCTCATACCACTAATATCATTGCAGAAGGCGAAGTTTTACAGCTACTCAATTGTAATGATCCTGATACCAGTGAAGCTGCCTACCTAGAAGTTATCCACCATAAAACAGCCAAACTATTCGAAGCGGCAGGGCAATTGGGTGCTGTTATAAGTGGTTCGAGTCCAGAAATTGAGCATGCTATGGCCATGTATGCCATGCATTTGGGCAGTGCTTTCCAATTAGTCGATGACTTATTAGATTATAGTGAGTCAAGTGACACCATTGGCAAAAATATTGGTGATGATCTGGCTGAAGGTAAACCAACTTTGCCACTTATTCATGCTATGCAGCATGGTAATGACACACAACGACAAGTCATTAGACATGCCATTGAACACGGCGAACGTGATCGCATCGATGACATCATTACGATCATTAATGAGACTGGCGCGATTAACTATACTTCCCAAGCTGCTTTAAAAGAGGCAGAACAAGCAAAATCTGATTTGGCGCTCTTGCCTGAATCTATATATAAGGAGGCACTATCCTCTTTGGCAGATTTTTCTGTTGAGCGTCATTATTAACGTTAAAATGAAAAGTGTTTGTTGTGACTACTTCAATCATTTAGTAGTTTAAGGCCTGTCGTACTTTAAATAGGCAAGCCTGTTAAGGCTAAAATCATGTCAGACTTTTATCAATATCATTTATTTTTCTGCACGAATGTTCGTGAAGACAAGGCGCATTGCCAAGAGCATGATGCTGTTTCGATCCGAAACTATGCCAAGCAGAGGGTTAAAGACCTTAAGCTTAAGAAAGTACGGGTTAACCAATCTGGCTGCTTAAACCGCTGTGCTTTAGGCCCGATGCTTGTTGTTTATCCTGAGGGAATTTGGTATCAGTATGCCAACACTGATGATATTGATGAAATTATCGAGAGCCACCTCATTAACGGCCAGGTAGTGGAAAGGCTGAAACGATGACACCTGATGAGTACTGCCAAAATAAAACAGCTAAAAGTGGTTCAAGCTTTTATTACAGCTTTTTATTTCTGACAGAACCGCAACGTCAAGCCATCACCGCTTTATATGCCTTTTGCCGAGAAGTCGATGATATCGTCGATGAAGTCCATGAAGAAGATATCGCTCGTTCTAAACTCGATTGGTGGCGACTGGAAATTGAGCGTACCTTCAACGATCAAGCCACCCACCCCATAAGCAAAGCACTAACTACCGCCCTTTCTCATTATGACCTACATCAAGAATATTTTATGGAAATCCTCGATGGTATGGCGATGGATCTATCGCAGTTTAGCTACCCAGATTTCACTCAACTCACCTTATATTGTCAGCGTGTTGCCAGTGTTGTTGGTCTATTGTCTGCTGAAATATTTGGTTATCAGGAACGTGCCACCTTGCGCTATGCCGAAAATTTAGGCATGGCTTTACAACTCACTAATATTATTCGTGACGTTAGAGAAGATGCAGAACGCGGCCGTGTTTATTTGCCGCAAGATGAAATGACGCAATTTGGCGTTGACCTCGATAGTTTATTAGCGCTTGAGAGTAGTACCGAATTAGTGGCGTTATTAGCCTTTCAAGCCAAACGGGCCCAACAATATTATCAACAGGCGATGGCAACATTACCTGATTGCGATCGCTACTCGCAGCGGACCGGTTTAATTATGGCGCAGATTTATCAAGCAACTTTACAGGAGATCGCGGATGATAATTACCAAGTTATGCAATATCGCGTTTCTTTAACACCATTACGTAAATTCTGGATTGCATGGACAACCGCACGTCAACAACGTCGGTGGCGGGTAAAAGCAGCATGACTACATTAGTTATTGGTGGAGGTTGGAGTGGGTTAGCTACGACTGTCTCACTTATTAAGCAAGGTCACGCTGTTCATTTGGTTGAATCAGCCACACAAGTCGGTGGTCGAGCACGTAACGTCACTTGGCAAGGGAAAATGGTCGATAACGGCCAACATATTATGATTGGTGCTTACGATCATATGCTGGCTATGATGCAACTCGTTGGGGTTAGTCCAGACGATGTATTTGATCGTTTACCTATTGATATCTCAATACACAATCCACATTATTCGACGCTTCATTTATCCGGTCAAAGCCGTCTACCATGGCCCTGGTCTCTCGCCTGGAATTTAGTTCGAAGTGCTGGGCTCAATAGCCTAAAAAGTCTCGTTACCCTGCAAAAAGATATTCCCCGCTTACTGGCTGAAGATGATGTGACCGTTTTAGCTTGGCTAGAACGCGCTAATCAACCCAAACGTCTTATTGAACAACTTTGGGAACCACTTTGTTTGGCAATACTGAATACTCAAGTTAATAAGGCATCGGCCCAAGTTTTAGCGATTGTTTTAAGTGATAGTTTAGGTAGAGATGAGCCTACAGCAGATCTGTTGATTCCTAAAATTCCACTCGGCAGGTTATTTCCTCAAGCTGCAGCTGATTATATCCAACAACAGGGCGGAAAAATTAGCAAACAAACCCGTATCGCTGAAGTTGTCGTAGAAGAAGGTCAAATTAGTGGTGCTATCACGACCAGAGGTGATTTCATTGATAGTGAGAATATCATTCTGGCTACAGGTCCCGATCAAACAGCCCAACTACTAACCGCACATTTACGATTTCCAAAGCCGAGCCAAACGCCTATTACAACCGTTTATTTACAGTACCCCTCTCATACTCGTTTGCCGAATCCCCTGCTAGGCTTAACCGGTATGATGAGTCACTGGTTATTCGATCGTAGCCAGCAGCATCCTGGCCTTATTGCCGTGGTCATCAGCTCAGATGGTCCTCATGAAAAACTCTCGAAGGACGCGTTGGTTGAGCATGTCTGTAATGAAGTACATCAATTATTACCAGACTTCCCTGAGAAAGCTGAAGAAGGCTTTGTTATTCGAGAAAGACGGGCTACATTCGAATGTACGGTTGAGAACCACCGCCAACGGCCTGCATGCAAAACTTCTCTGCCCGGTCTATGGTTGACTGGAGACTATATCGAAAATGATTATCCAGCTACATTAGAAGGGGCCATTCGCAATGGCGAACATTGTGCTCAATTACTTCTATCTCACTTAACTTCCACTGAGTTATAAAAGCTATGATGCGTTTGTTCAACCCCCTTTTTATCACCTTATTACTTGCCGCCTGCGGTAGTGAGTCCGCTAACACGCCAGAGACTATCAGGGAGGGTGGTCTCCCTCAGTCTCAACGAACACAAGAGGATAGTTCTGCTGGGGTAAAGTTTAACTCTGGATCGCCTTTCAAGTCATTATCTGACTCTCAGCACGATAAGAATGACTAAAGCCATTTTTTCTGATCAAGTCATTTTAGTCACAGGCGCTGCAAACGGCTTGGGAGCAGCTGTCGCGAAAGCTTACGCTTCTTCTGACGCTACCGTCGTTTTACTCGACAAGGATGTAGCAGGCCTTGAAGCCACTTACGATACTATTACGGCTCATTATGTTAAACCTGCCATCTATCCTCTCGATTTAAAAGGGGCTAGTGTCTCCGATTATGCGGACCTCGCCTCAACGCTCGAAACCCATTTTGGCCGTTTAGATGGCCTCGTTCATTGTGCAGCGACACTCGGCCAGTTAGGGCCTGTTGAACATCAAGATCCACAATCTTGGGCTGAGACTTTACATATTAATTTAACCGCGCCTTTTTTACTCACTCGCGCTTGCTTACCCCTAATGAAGCAACAAACAAGTTCAACCATTATCTTTACCACCGATGAATACAAAGACATTGCCTATTGGGCGGGTTATGGCATTAGTAAAGCTGGAATAGAAACCTTAGCAAAGCAACTACAAGATGAACTCGAACATGAGGGTCGCGTTCACATATATTGTATTGAACCTGGTCAGTTCCAAAGCCAACTACACTATCATGCTTTCCCTGGGCTTAACCCCAGCGATTTTCCTTTACCAGACCACGTTACGGGCCCTTATCTGACATTGATGCAGTCATCATAAAATACGTCGTCAATTTCCTGACACTTAAACATAAGCCCATGATTTAAAGAGTAAATAACCGTCTGGCACAGTTTTCGCTGTAATCCGTTCAACGTATTGAATTTTATGGATTATTGGTAATGGCAACTCGATCTCAGACTGAAACTGCTCAGTTATCGCTCGTTGGTAAGCATAGCCATGCTGTGGCATTCACAACACCTAATGCAGATATTAATCAATCAGAGGCTACTCTAAGCCGGTTACCAACTGTCCTACAAACAACACTTGAGCTTGATGATTTAATTCGACTATTTCAAGATGAGTTACAAAAAATCATTGCCTACGATTGCCTCCATTACCAATATCGTGATGTGCTATCCGATATTAATACAGCTAAACGCAGTCATCACAACTGTACTTATCGCCTAGAAATGAATGCTGTCTGGTTAGGTGAGTTAACCCTGACTCGTGGCAAAAAAATCAGGACGGAATAACGTCGTGCCGGTCTGGCATCTGTTGTTCTTCCATAGATACCTCTCCCCAGAGATCTGAATGGTCAACAGATGCTAATCATCCCAAACCTGAAATAATACTTATTCCAACACGCCCTTCGTTCAACTAGGTTAGGTTAGTTAATGTCCGCGAATTCGTGGGCCACGCCTTGGTTTACTCTCAGTCTCATCCTGCTTTTGACGAGCTGGTTTCGTTGAGCGTATTTTTGCTTTAACAGGACGTGACTTTTTATCGCGTTGTGCTGCGCGGCCCGTCGGTGCTTCATTTTTCGGGACTAAATCAACCTCTTCATAAAGCGCAGCTAAATCGCTACCGCCTAACATCATCCAACGGCCCATTTTTAAATGTGATGGAATAATGATTGGCCCATATCGTACACGCATAAGACGGCTCACTTGCACGCCTTGGCTCTCCCATAAACGACGTACTTCACGATTACGACCTTCTTGAATCACCACATGGTACCAATGGTTTGCACCTTCACCACCTGATTCTTGTATATCATTAAACTTGGCTTTACCATCTTCAAGTTCAACACCATCTCGCAGTGTTTGCATCACTTCAGGACTAACCTCGCCCAATACGCGTACCGCATACTCTCTATCCATTTCATTTGATGGGTGCATTAAACGGTTGGCTAATTCACCATCGGTAGTCAAAATGATTAAACCACTGGTATTAATATCTAAACGGCCGACACTGACCCAACGACCTTGCTCTGGGGTTGGTAATGATTGAAAAATCGTTCGCCTGCCTTCTGGATCACGACGTGTACAAACTTCACCGACTGGCTTGTTATAGAGTAAAACTTGTTGTGGCTGTTGCCACAAACGTTTGGCTGACACGGCTTTGCCGTCAACGCGCATATTATCGCCCACATCGACTTGATCACCGAGTTTGGCAACCTCTCCATTTACCGTCACTTTGCCTTCTTTAATTAAGGCTTCGAGTTGGCGGCGTGAACCGTAACCTGCTCTTGCAAGTACTTTTTGTATTCTTTCTGACATCTTAAGCGCCTCCCGGCGTGTTAGTTATATTTATATCGGTTTATTTATACCCTAAACCCATCGCGGCTCGCACTTCTTCCAGTGTATTACGTGCTACTTCACGTGCAGCTTCATTACCATCCTCGATAATTCGACGTACTTCTTCCGGATGTTCACTCATGCTCTCAGCACGTTCACGAATCGGTTTTAATTCCGCAGAGACAGCATCAATTAATGGCCCTTTACAGTCCAAACAGCCAATGCTCGCACTCCTACATCCTATTTGTACCCATTCTTTTTGATCTTCAGTTGCATATATTTCATGTAATTGCCAAACGGGACAACGATCAGGATCTCCCGGATCCGTTCTGCGTACTCGGTTGGTATCTGTTGGCATTCGCTTAATTTTTTCAGCCAATGATGCCTCTGGTTCCCTTAAAGCAATTGTATTGCCATAAGACTTAGACATTTTCTGACCGTCTAAACCTGGCATTTTAGCTGCCGGGGTTAATAAAGCTTGAGGCTCCGGTAAGATCACTTTCCCCCCCCCTTCCAGAAAGCCGAATAATCGCTCTGTGTCACCTAGCGTCAAGTTCTGTTGCTCTTTTAATAACGCTCTTGCTGTTTCCAGTGCCTCGGCATCGCCTTGTTCCTGATAGGCTTTACGTAACTGATTGTAGAGTTTGGCATTTTTCTTACCCATTTTTTTAATCGCGGCTTCAGCTTTTTCTTCAAAATCTTTTTCTCGACCATAAATGTGATTAAAACGTCTCGCTACTTCACGTGTTAGCTCAACATGTACCACTTGATCTTCACCAACCGGTACTTGTCCTGCACGATAAATCAAAATATCGGCACTTTGCAATAAAGGGTAGCCCAAGAAACCATAGTTCGAGAGGTCTTTCTCTTTCAGCTTTTCTTGTTGGTCTTTATAGGTTGGAACACGTTCTAACCAAGAGAGTGGTGTAATCATCGACAACAATAAGTGCAATTCCGCATGTTCGGGTACTTTGGATTGTAGAAATAATGACACCGCAGATGGCTCAATTCCCGCTGCAATCCAATCGATCACCATCTCCCAGACACTTTCTTCAATCACCCCTGTATCGTCATAGTGCGTTGTTAAAGCGTGCCAATCTGCCACGAAAAAGAAGCAATCAAATTCGTGTTGTAATTTAATCCAGTTTTTCAATACACCATGGTAATGACCAAGGTGAAGCTGTCCAGTTGGTCTCATACCTGAAACGATACGACGGGACTGCAATGCTACTGTGTCCAAAATGTTCTCCTGATCTTATTCGCGATCACTATTTCTTCAAAAAATTAAGCTTAATACTTGTGCAGTATTAAGTGGGATAGGCAGTACATCAATAAAAATATCAACAAATGGCCATAATACAGCACCCAAAATGCCAAAATAGAGCAATACCAATAATATGATAAAGCCATATGGCTCTACTCTACTCAGTTTCCATGATAGTGGGCCAGGTAAGATACTGACTAAAATTCGACCACCATCAAGCGGTGGTAAAGGCAATAAATTAAGCACCATCAACATTGTATTGATGAAAATACCTGCCAAACCCATATAAGCTAATGCAGGACTACAAGATAGACCGATCAATGTCACTATCGACCACAATAAGGCCATCACTAAATTGGCCATGGGGCCTGCTAGAGCGACCCAAGCCATATTGGTTTTAGCATTACGCATATTGCGGGTATTAACAGGTACAGGCTTAGCCCAACCAAATATAAAGCCTGTTGTTACTGCCAATAATCCAGGGACTAGAATCGTCCCTACCGGATCGATATGTTTTATCGGATTTAACGTTAACCGGCCTAACATCTGTGCAGTTCTATCGCCAAACTGGAGCGCAGCCCAGCCATGTGCCACTTCATGCAATGTCACTGCAAATAGAACCGGAATTGCCCAAATAATAACCCTCTGGACTAGAGAAAACTCATCCACCGATGATATCTCTCCCAGCCATATACGGTTTTAGCACGTCAGGAATGACAATCTGCCCTTGTGCATTTTGATAATTTTCCAGCACGGCTAATAATGTTCGCCCAACTGCTAGTCCAGATCCATTCAGTGTATGGACCAGCTCTGGTTTGCCGGTTTCAGGATTCCGCCAGCGTGCTTGTAATCGTCTGGCTTGAAAGTCATGAAAATTACTACAAGAAGAAATTTCACGATAAGTTTGCTGACTTGGTAACCAAACTTCTAGATCATAAGTCTTACTTGATGTGAAACCTAAATCACCTGTGCATAAAACAACCTTACGATAAGGCAGTTTTAAGGCCTGTAATATTGCTTCAGCATGACCTGTTAATGTTTCATGCGCTTGCGCTGAATCTTCTGGCTTAACAATTTGTACTAATTCTACCTTTTCAAATTGATGTTGCCTGATAAGACCACGAACATCACGCCCATGTGAACCTGCTTCACTACGAAAACACGGTGTATGTGCAACGAACTTGAGCGGTAATTGTTCGGCTGGCGTGATGGTATCTCGTACCATATTTGTGATGGGTACTTCTGCTGTTGGAATCAAATACAAGCCCGCGTCGTCAACAGCAAATGAATCTTCTGTAAATTTAGGAAATTGTCCTGTCCCTTGCATTGAATCTGCATTGACCAAGTACGGCACATAGGTCTCTGTATAGCCATGTTGCTCGGTATGCATATCCAGCATAAATTGTGTTAGTGCACGTTGCAGCTTTGCTAATGGACCCTGCAATGTGACAAAACGCGCCCCACTGATTTTAGCCGCCGTTTCGAAATCCATACCTAGGCTTTCACCCAGATCGACGTGATCTTTAGCTTCGAAATCAAATTGAGGATGCTCACCCCACTTCAAGATTTCTCGGTTATCGTCTTCTGTTTGGCCTTGAGGCACATCATCTTGTGCTATGTTTGGCACATTCAAAGCAAATGTTGTGATCTTTTCTAGTACGTCATCTAAGCGTGTTTCTGCTTGTTTATGTTGGCTACCTAGATCCTCGATTTCTGCTAATAGCGGAGCAATATCTTCACCTGCTGCTTTAGCCTTACCAATCATTTTTGAACGGCTGTTTCGCTCCGTCTGTAAGCTTTGTGCTTCTGACTGAGCTTGCTTACGTTCTTGCTCTAATTGTTCTAATTGTTCTACATCAAGTTCAAAACCGCGGCGGCTGAGTCTTTCAGCTGCTTGTGCCGGTTCATTTCTTAATAACTTTGGATCTAACATACTAGCTTCCTGTTCTTGCTAACCAACTGACAATATGGTCAGCCTTTACCAGTTTTTGTAAATTATCTAATGTATTTTCAATACGCTCAGGCGTGTCAAAAAACTCTATCACGATGGGTAATTCAGACGATAAATCTAATAGTGATGCGGTATGCTTTTTGCCATCTGATCTCATCCCGGCTATACCGCGAAATACCTTATAACCTCTTACGTCTGCCTCATCTTGCAACCATTTTTCTACTTTACTCAGATCGCTTCGTACTTCCGCCAAATACACTCTGTCCATAATGATGTCGATCATGTTCATAATTGTCTACCCAAAGTCATTCCTAGCCACGTCGCAAGGAGACATAACATGACACTCATCATAATATTCACTAGCGCTTTTATTGGCGCACCTGCATTGAAGAGTGCCAATGTTTCAAATGAGAAGGTAGAGAAGGTTGTAAATGCACCTAACAAGCCGACTAATATTGCTGAGCGCCACTCTGCTGACACCGCCATTCGCTCAACTAATAGGACAAAACACAAGCCCATAAGCAATGAGCCCACTGTATTCACCACCAGCGTGCCATAGGGAAAATCTCTTCCTAGTAAACGATGCACACTGTTCGATAAACCGAAACGAAAGATTGCACCTAAGGCACCGCCGCCTGCAATTGCTAATAACTGCTGCACACTTTAATCTCGGTTATTGAAAGCCGTTAGTTTACCTTATTCATGACGGAGACTCATCACCAATTGCTTGGAGGGTTGATCGTTAGCTAGTCAACTGACTTGTGTCACTAATTCACCGTTTGTGTAACGCTCCGCCATATCTTGCAGCTTAATAGCCTTTATTCGACTAGCATGGCCTGCACTGCCAAAAGCTTCATAACGTGCCTGACAAATTGCTTGCATCGCTGCCGTTGACGCTTTTAGAAGTTTTCTTGGGTCTAAATTATCTGCATTTTCTGCTTGTGCTAGAAATTGCCTGATAGAGCCCGTACTCGCCATTCGAAGATCGGTATCAATATTCACTTTGCGGACACCGTATTTGATGCCTTCAACAATTTCATCAACTGGCACACCGTAAGTTTGCGCAATATCCCCACCATAATTATTAATGGTCTGTAGCCATTCTTGAGGTACGGAACTCGAGCCATGCATAACAAAATGGGTATTGGGCAAACGTTGTTGCAGTATTTTTAGGTGGCTAATCGCTAACACTTCAGCTGTCGGTGGTTTAGTAAATTTATAGGCACCATGACTGGTCCCTATCGCAATCGCCACGGCATCGACTTGGGTTTGTCTCACAAACTCCACAGCCTCGTCTGGATCTGTCACGAGCTGGCTATGATCTAATTTCTCGTCAGAACCATGACCATCTTCTTCACCCATCATGCCTGTCTCTAATGAACCTAGGCAGCCGATTTCCCCTTCTACGGAGACACCACAGGCATGCGCTATATCACTAACTGTTTTTGTGACACCGGCGTTATAGTCGAAACTAGATGGCGTTTTCATATCAGATAGCAAAGAACCATCCATCATGACCGAGCTGAAACCCGATTGAATAGCTTGGACACACACATCTGGTGACGCTCCATGATCTTGATGTATGACAACGGGAATATGTGGATAACTTTCTATTGCTGCCAAGATAAGGTGACGTAAAAAAGCTTCTCCTGCATATGCACGCGAGCCGACTGAAGCCTGAATAATAACCGGACTATCTGTCGTATCAGCTGCTTGCATGATCGCATGCACCTGTTCCATATTACTGACATTAAAAGCAGGCACAGCAAATTGATGTTCAGCAGCATAATCGAGGAGTTGTCGTAGCGTAAACAATGCCATAATAAGATCTTATAAATACATAACCAATATATCATTTTCTGCTATTTAAGGCTATTAATCGACATCACCAACACGCACTATTTTAAGTGTATTTGTACTGCCCTCTAACCTTGCATTCCCCTTGGTGAGGATGACCGTATCACCAATTTCTACAACACCATTTCTTTCTAACAATGCAATAACCGCATTGTTTAGTGTCGCATGGCCTCTTTCTTCTACTGCAAATTTAACCGGGTAAACACCTCGATATAATGTCATTTTCCGACTCGTTTTATCATTAGGCGTTAAAGCGAAGATAGGGATGCCTGAACTAATCCGTGACATCCAAGTTGCCGTTGACCCTGACAATGTTAAAGCTGCAATCGCTTTCACATCTAAATGATTGGCTAAATACATCGCGCCCATGGCAATCGCTTCATCGACTTTTTCGAATTCTGAATCAATGCGATGACGTGACCGGCGTATTTCACGTTGTTGTTCCGCTTGTAAACTAATGCGGTCAACGGCTTCTATGACTTTTATTGGGTTGTTACCAACGGCTGTTTCACCAGAAAGCATCACAGCATCAGTCCCGTCAAGTACAGCATTGGCCACATCAAAGACTTCCGCACGGGTCGGAATCGCATTTTCAATCATCGACTCCATCATTTGAGTCGCGGTAATCACCGCCGTATTTAACTGACGTGCTCGGGAAATGATTTTTTTCTGAATAGGTGGCAATGCAGCATCACCGATTTCAACCCCTAAATCACCCCTCGCAACCATCACGGCATCACAGGACAGGATAATTTCATCCATTACTTCTACGGCTTCTGCCCGCTCTAATTTAGCAACTATACCACCATCACCTCCGGCATCTCTTAAGAGACGTCGGGCATAATTTAAATCTTCTGCTGATCGTGGAAACGAGACAGCCACATAGTCGGCCTGTATTTTCGCAGCAATCTGAATATCGTTTTTATCTTTGTCCGTTAAAGCAGCAGCTGATAAACCGCCACCAAGGCGATTAATGCCTTTATTGTTCGATAAATAGCCACCTATTTTTACTTTACAGCGTACTTCATTGCCAACAACGTCCTCTACACCAAGAACAACACGGCCGTCATCTAGTAATAAAGTATCGCCAGCACCGACATCTTTGACTAATTGTGGGTAATCAATGCCCACCTGATGTTCATCGCCGGATTGTGAATCTAAACTGGCATCTAAGGTAAAGTCTTGGCCCACTTCTAAAAAGACTTTGTCTTGTCTAAAACGCCCTATTCGAATTTTAGGCCCCTGTAGGTCGGCCAGAATAGCTACCGTCCTCCCTACTTTATCGGCAGTAGAAAGGATCCTTTCTGCTAATGGAATAAATGCATTAACATCGCCATGAGAAAAATTGAGTCTTACAACATCTACCCCTGCAACAATCATTCTTTCCAAAACGTCTGGTGGTGTTGATGCAGGTCCAAGTGTGGCGACTATTTTAGTTCGTCTAATGGCTGTCACTCATTTTCTCCTATCGTTTATATTTATGCTCGAGACTCAAGCATGGCGACTGCAGGCAATTTTTTCCCTTCTAAAAATTCAAGAAAAGCGCCGCCGCCGGTTGATATATATGACACATCGTCACTGATTTTATACTTACTTACTGCCGCTAAAGTATCGCCGCCGCCCGCAATTGAAAAGGCGTTTGATTCGGCAATGGCAATGGCAATCGCTTTTGTTCCTTCACCAAATTGATCGAATTCAAAGACCCCTACCGGGCCATTCCAAACAATCGTACCGGCGTTTTTCAATATGACTGCTAGAGCTGCAGCTGACTCAGGGCCGATATCAAAAACCATGTCATCATCTTCAACTGCAAAAGCGGCTTTTAATGTCGCATCAGCTGTTTCTGAAAACTCTTTACCGCAGACCACATCACTCGGTACTGGAATGTCACCACCGCGTGCTTTTGCTTCGGCAGTTAAGTTATTACACGTATCAATCAAATCAGCTTCATACAACGATTTACCGACATTATTTCCCGTTGCTGCAATAAAAGTATTCGCAATACCGCCACCGACAATTAACTGATCCACTACTTTTGATAACGATTCTAAAACCGTTAGTTTAGTCGATACTTTTGATCCACCGACGATAGCGACCATTGGTCTTGCTGGATTGTGCAAGGCTTTGCCTAAAGCTTCTAACTCACCGGCTAAAAGTGGTCCCGCACAAGCAACTTCTGCAAATTTTGCAACGCCATGCGTTGATGCTTGCGCTCGGTGGGCTGTACCAAAGGCATCCATGACATAAACATCACATAATGCGGCCATTTTTTTAGATAAAGCCTCATCATCTGCTTTTTCGCCGACATTGAAACGAACGTTTTCGCATAACACGACTTGTTTATCATCCATGTTGATGCCATCAAGCCAATCTTTTTCTAAATGGACGTCTTTGCCTAATAAGGTGCTTAAGTGACGACCGACTGGCGCTAGAGAAAATGCCTCGTCATAAATGCCTTCTGTTGGACGGCCAAGGTGTGACATCAACATCACTTTCGCACCCGCTGCTAACACCTGCTCAATCGTTGGTAAAGAGGCTCTTATACGCGTATCGTCGGCTACAGCGCCGTCTTTTAATGGGACATTTAAGTCTTGACGAATCAGAACACGTTTCCCGGCTAAATCGAGATCAGCCATATTAATTACTGTCATACTTTTCACCCTTTCTTCATTATTATTTCTATGTTGTCGAGGGCTTATATCCCTTATTTATACAACTTTAATATTACAACTTAATGACTTCATACCCCATAAACAATAAGGCTTCCTAAAAAGGAAGCCTTATTGTTTACTCCATCTTCAACTGATTAACTTCCTACCAATTGAACAAGTCGCATCATATTGCATGTGTACCCATATTCATTGTCATACCAAGCGATGACTTTCACAAAGGTATCGTCTAACGCAATGCCTGCTCCTGCATCAAACGTTGATGGCGCCGGATTACCACGGAAATCAGTTGAGACAACGCTGTCTGTTGTATAACCCAACACATCTTTTAAACTACCCTCTGAGGCCGCTTTCATTGCATTACAAATATCATCGTAATCGGCAGCCGTTTTTAGCTCGACCGTTAAGTCGACCACTGATACATCTGATGTCGGCACTCGGAATGCCATTCCGGTTAGTTTGCCATTCAACTCAGGTAATACTTTACCCACTGCTTTAGCAGCACCCGTTGATGATGGGATGATATTTTCTAGAATACCACGGCCACCACGCCAGTCTTTCATTGAAGGCCCATCTACTGTTTTTTGCGTCGCTGTAGCTGCATGGACTGTGGTCATCAAGCCATGTTTGATACCAAAACTATCTTGTAAAACTTTCACAACCGGCGCCAGTGCATTGGTTGTACATGATGCTGCTGAAACAATTGCTTCTCCAGCGTATTTATCATGGTTAACACCGTAAACAAACATCGGCGTGTGATCTTTAGAAGGCGCAGATTGCACGACTTTTTTAGCACCCGCATCAAGATGGGCTTGGCAAGATTCTTCCGTTAAAAAGAAACCGGTACATTCAATGACTAGCTCTGCACCCACTTGATCCCATTTTAAGTTCGAAGGGTCACGTTCCGCCGTAATGCGAATGGTTTTACCATTAACGACTAAGTTACCATCAACAACTTCAACATCGCCATCAAACAGGCCATGTACTGAATCATGCTTTAGCATGTAGGCTAAATATTCTGGCTCCAATAAATCATTGATTGCCACAACTTCAATATCTTGAAAATCTTTGGCTACAGCACGGAAAGCCATGCGTCCTATGCGGCCAAACCCATTAACACCTACCTTAATCGTCATCTCTTCTCTCCATTTTTTAAACGCATTTAAAAACGAGTCTCTTATTAAAAATGGTCGTCTTTAAATGGTTTTCGATTTTACTTTACCCTAAAACAAAAATGACGAGTGTACTTATGTACACTCGTCATTTTTTCTTGCTCAATACAATTTTAGCCTTAGCTAAAAATTATAGTACTGATTTAACAGTTTTAACGACATTTTCAACTGTGAAACCAAAGTGTTCCAACAATACGCCACCAGGCGCTGATTCACCGAAGGTATTGATACCGACAACGGCACCTTCTAGGCCAACATATTTACGCCAGAAGTCAGTGACACCCGCTTCAACAGCAACACGTTTAACACCTGGTGTTAATACGCTGTCTTTATAAGCTTGGTCTTGACGATCAAAGACGTTTGTTGAAGGCATAGAGACAACGCGTGCATTGACACCGTCAGCTGCTAGGGCTTCTTGTGCTTTTGCTGCTAAGTCAACTTCAGAACCCGTTGCAATGATAATGACATCAGCTGCGCCGTTTGCTTCAGATAAGACATATGCACCTTTACGCATCGCATCAAAATCAGCTGCATCATGGCTACGGCCAGGAATACCTTGACGACTTAATACTAAGCTTGAAGGACCATCAATACGCTCTACTGCTGCTGTCCATGCAACCGCTACCTCAACAGAATCTGCAGGACGCCATACATCCATATTTGGAATGTAACGCATCGCAGAGGTGTTTTCGATTGGTTGATGCGTAGGACCGTCTTCACCTTGACCGATTGAGTCATGAGTCAGTACCGCAATGGTACGAACCTTCATCAATGCAGCCATACGTAATGCCGATTTCGCATAGTCAGAGAACATGTGGAATGTGCCACCGAATGGAATTAAACCACCGTGTAGTGCCATACCATTCATGATTGCGTACATACCGAACTCACGGACACCGTAAGAAATGTAGTTACCAGGCTCTTTACCAGATACATGTTTGAAGCTCTCACAGCTTGTTAAGTTAGAACCGGTTAAGTCAGCAGAACCACCCAGAAATTCAGGTAATACAGGCGCTAATGCAGCAATGGCATTTTGTGATGCTTTACGAGAAGCAACGCTAGCTGCTTTTTCGTTAGTATCAGCAATCACTGCATCAGTTGCTTGTTTCCAGTTTGCAGGAAGTTCACCCGCCATACGACGTTTGAATTCTGCTGCTAATTCTGGGTATTCAGCAGCATAAGCGTCGAATTTTGCATTCCAAGCTGCTTCTTTATCTGCACCAGATGCTTTTGCATCCCAACCTTCATAAACATCTGCAGGAATTTCGAATGGTGCTGAATCCCAACCTAATTCTTTACGTGTTAATGCAACTTCTTCTTCACCCAATGCCGCACCATGACAGTCATGGCTAGCTGATTTGTTTGGTGAACCGAAACCAATGATTGTTTTACAGCAGATCATTGAAGGCTTGTCTTTAACTGCTTTAGCCGCTGTGATTGCAGCATTGATTGCGTCTGAATCATGGCCATCAACAGAAACAACGTGCCAGCCGTACGCTTCAAAACGTTTTACTGTGTCGTCTGTATACCAGCCATCGATGTGACCATCGATAGAAATATTGTTGTCATCCCAGAAAGCGATTAAGTTACCTAAACCCCATGTTCCAGCTAATGAACAGGCTTCATGCGAAATACCTTCCATTAAACAACCATCGCCCAAGAAAACGTATGTGTTGTGATTGACAATATCGTGGCCTGGTTTGTTGAACTGATCAGCCAGTAATTTTTCAGCCATCGCAAAACCAACACCGTTGGTAATACCTTGGCCTAGAGGACCTGTTGTTGTTTCAATTCCTGGCGCGTAACCGTATTCAGGGTGACCCGCACATTGTGAATGTAACTGGCGGAAAGAGCTCAGTGATGACATCGGTAAGTCATAGCCTGATAGGTGCAATAATGAGTAAATCAACATTGAACCATGACCGTTAGACAGAACGAAACGATCTCTGTCAGCCCAGTTCGGGTTTGTTGGATTGTGGTTCATGTGGTTATTCCACAAAACTTCGGCAATGTCTGCCATACCCATTGGCGCACCCGGATGACCCGAGTTTGCTTTTTGTACTGCATCCATACTCAATGCACGGATTGCGTTTGCTAAATGTCTACGTGTAGCCATCTACAGTTCTCCTGTTAAAAAATAATTATGCTGCTCGCCACTTAATCGAACAGCCCATACTTGGGATTTGTTGTTCCGGACCTTGCCCCACTTCAGCCACCATTTTCATGGCTTCGAAAAGGTCTCGTCGTACGTCTGTTGCGGCTGCTGTTTTTTTACTTTCATCAAATCGGCCGCGATACTGCAATTTAAGATCTTTATTGTATCCAAAGAAATCAGGGGTACAAACGGCACCAAAATCTTGGGCCACTTGCTGTGTTTCATCTATTAAATAAGGGAATGGAAACTGGTTTTGCTCTGCTATTTTTTGCATGTTTTCGAATGAATCTTCGGGATAGTCAGCGGGGTCATTTGCCATGATAGCAACGGTATTCACGCCTAGCGTTTTTAATGCTCGAGTATCGCGAACTAATCGATCTAAAATCGATTTAACATATGGACAGTGGTTGCAGATAAACATGATTAATAAACCATTTTCTCCACGACACGCATCGAGCGTCCATATTTTGTTATCGGTGCCAAGCAGTGAGAAATCAATGGCGGGTAGGCCAAACTCACAGACCGGCGTTTCTAAACTGACCATAGTGTCCTATTCGATAATCGTCTTTTTTTGTTAAAATACTGTACTAAAAGACGGTTGCATAATGTCTCCCATAGCCTCTGATTCTATCAGAATTAGCCTGAAAATGCGACACTGCACAAGCTTGTTTCCGCCGCTAGCCACCTATCATTCAAGTCGATTCAAGCCTATAATTCTACAAATAAATTTTCTCCCCGCCATTCCCATCTTGTGCTTACTTTAATAGATTTGTTCTTCGTCGCCCTAACGCGTAAAATTAACTCTCAGAATATTAATAACTTGTTGTCCTTATCTCATGCTTTTTCGATATTTTGTTCAAATTGTTCAAACTATTTTTAATGCACATGGACACTAATTGTGGTTATGACTTGTCAGACACCAGATTGCAATAAGGGCACCTTCATACAATGAATTCAATTAGACTCCGACGCCGTTTTTCTGGATTTGCGACGAAGTTATTTCTTAGCTTGTTATTGATCGGTGCACTCGGTCTCTTATATTTAGATAACCATATCCGGGAACAATTCGAAGGTAAGCGTTGGGCTGTTCCCGCTAAAGTTTATGCCAGACCGCTCGAGCTCTATGCCGGTTCCCCTCTTACACTCGAGGAGTTAAGGATTGAACTTCAGGGTTTAGGTTACCAATTTGTTCGAAAAGTCACGTTGCCTGGGCAAGCGACTTTTTTCAATGCCAAAGCCATCATACATACCCGTGGCTTTGAGTTTACTGATGGTTTGGAGTCATCCCAACGTCTGATTTTGGACTTTTCTAACGGCTTCTTAAACAACATCTCCAGTGCGCAAGGCCAAGCTATTCCTTTGTTGCGATTAGAACCTGTTTTGATAGGCGGTATTTATCCACTCAATAATGAAGACCGGGACCTGATTCAGCTCAAAGATGCACCAGATGCATTAATTCAAGCTTTGATTGCGATTGAAGATCGCGGTTTTTATCAACATCACGGTATTTCACTTCGTGGTATTAGCCGAGCCATGGTGGCCAATGTTAAAGCCGGTCGCTTTATTCAAGGCGGCAGTACGCTGACACAACAGCTGATTAAAAACTTTTATCTCAGCTCAGAACGTACGCTGGCTCGTAAGTTACTTGAAATTCCCATGGCGCTTTTATTGGAGCTGCATTACAGCAAAGATGAAATCTTAGAAGCCTATTTGAATGAAGTTTATGTCGGCCAAGAGGGTGCTCGTGCGATCCATGGTTTTGGCCTAGCTGCACAATATTACTTTGCCCAGCCCCTGCAAGAACTCAAACCAGATCAGCTCGGACTATTAGCTGGTTTGGTCAAAGGTCCTTCCTATTATGAACCTCGTCGGCACCCGCAGCGGGCTGAAGGCCGACGTAATTTAGTCCTGAAAGTTATGCATGAGCAAGGCGTGCTCGAAGAAACGGACTATAACAAAGCCAGAACTCGTCCATTAGGGGTCGTTAAACAAGCCAGCTTACTCAAAGGCGCTTATCCGGCCTATTTGGACTTGGTTAAACGCCAATTACGGCAAGATTACCCTGACGACGCACTCAGCTCAGAAGGGTTACGCGTCTTCACCAATCTCAACCCCATTGCACAAAATAAAGCCGAGGCAGCCCTGACTAAAACCATCTCATCGCTTGAAAAGCGTCATGGTGAACAATTGGCCGAGCTCCAGGGTAGTATGGTGGTGACCAACCCTCAAACCGGTGAAGTCATTGCCGTTATTGGTGGTCGTGAAACACGTTACCAAGGCTTTAACCGCGCTTTAGATACTTTGCGCCCTATTGGCTCACTGATTAAGCCCGCAGTTTATTTGACTGCTGTTGAACAAGGTTACCATCTGGCCAGTATCTTAGATGATTCGCCGTTTAAACTCACCATGCCGAATGGACAAATTTGGCAACCAGAAAATTTTGATCACCAATCGCACGAACACGTGAAATTGCACCAAGCGATGGCGCGTTCTTATAATCTATCAACCGCACGACTCGGTATGGATTTAGGCTTAGATAATGTCATTGATACCTTGCACCGCCTTGGTGTCGTACGTGAGTTCAACGCTTATCCCTCATTATTACTAGGGGCTCAAGGCTTATCACCACTTGAAGTCGCTAAGATGTATCAAACCATGGCGTCTAATGGCTTCCAAATGCCACTGCGTGCTATTCGCCAAGTGACCGACAGTACCGGTCAAGAACTCTCGCGTTATCCGTTCGAATTAGAACAAACCATCGATAATGATTCCATGCATTTATTGCAATATATGTTGCAAGAAACAACGCGTACTGGGACCGCTCGTTCTATTTATAACCACCTACCTGCCGCGATTAATGTTGCTGGTAAAACAGGGACGTCTGACTTGCAACGTGATAGCTGGTTTGCTGGCTTTGCTGGCAATCGATTAGCCGTGGTTTGGCTAGGGTTAGATAATAATGATCCTGTACCGTTTACCGGTTCGAGTGGTGCATTACGCGCTTGGACAGATTATATGGTTCATGAAACGTTAGATCCGTTTATCGCCCCTGCGCCAGAGGAAATAGAATACCTCTGGATAGATCAAGAAACAGGATTACTGGCGGATGCGCAATGTCCTGGTGCTCAACAATTACCCTTTATCATTGGTAATAGCCCGACAGAACAGGCAAACTGTGGTTTTAGTTTAGGTAATGATCCATTACCCATTCTCGATAATTGGATGAAACGCTGGTTTCAATAATATTTGGAAAAATGACAGACCATGATTGAAACGACACTGATACCACGCCGCCTTTTGACAAGTGCCCTTTTGGTCACGATCAGTGCCTGTTCATTTGCACCGACAACACCGCCACTTGTTGAAATCGAAATACCTAGTGAACCTGCACCCGCGGTCAGTATTCCTGTACCCGAGTCAGCTGTGATTTCTGAATTACCCAATCAGGATGCAATCAATCCTACCGTTGTGCCGGTTTCACCAACCGTTATTGTCAATAATCAACAGAGTCCGGCCGTTGTTGCTTTGCTTAATTCAGCTGATGCTGCTCAGCAGCAAGGTAATTTTAAGTTTGCTCAAACAACGCTACAAAGAGCACAACGTATCGCCCCCAAAGATCCTGATGTTTATTACAAACTGGCTGTAACCCACTGTAATTTAGAAGATTATCGTTTGGCCGAGCAAGTTGCATTGAAGGGTATTTCTATTGTGCAAGGGCAAACCAAAGAGCTACGCCGGTTTTGGTTGTTAATTGCGGATATTCGGATGCAATCTGGGGATATTGTTGCAGCTGAGAAGGCGGAGCATATGGCAAGCAGGTATTAGTTTTTATTTGATACACACTCTTCGGATCAGTGTCGTTATAATCGCTTGTATCAGAAGTACCCAAACCGTTCTGATAATAGTCCTCTGGTTTCCTGCTGCTGTTTTGGCTGAAAATAAAATAGGGCCGCTGCTGCAAGGTTATTCCTTTGCAGAAAACTCGTCGGTTCTGGTAACAGCAGCAGATAAAAAAGCGTTGTATGCATGGCAAGCAGACAATCCCTTAATGCCCGCATCCACTCTTAAATTATTGACGGCGCATTTGGCTGTTAAAAAATGGGGAACGCATTACCGTTTTAAGACCGATTTTTACTGGATGAATGGTTGGTTATAGGTCCAAGGGTATGGCGAACCTTTTTTGTTATCGGAAGAACTGGATCTGGTGGCCAAGCAAATATTGGCAGAATTACCTGATAACGCTCCAGTGATAAAGGGCATTGTTATTAATGGATCCTTTTTTCATGATGTAGCCGTACCTGATAGATCTGGTGTTAATGATCCTTATAATGCACCGCTATCGGCAGTGGCTGCTAATTTCAATACTGTGTTTCTCAACAAACTGGGCCGCAAGATAACAACAGCAGAGGTGCAAACACCATTAACACCAACAGCTAAATGCTTGGCGAGGAGAGTCAGGGTCAGGCTCTTGATTTGCGTAGTGCGCAGAAATGGGTTGAAAAAAGGCTTTTGCAGACTTATGCCGATGAAGACCCTAGTTGGCACAACATCGTTGTCGAAGAAGGATCGGGGCTATCGAGAAATAACCGTTTGTCAAGATGAGCTGAGCCTTATCAAAGTCCCAATACGTCCTGCATATCATACTGACCTGACTGCTGATTCATTAACCAGCTAGATGCTCTCATCGCACCTAAGGCAAAGGTCATTCTGTTAGACGCTTTATGGGTAATTTCTACGCGTTCACCTTCTGCCGCAAACATGACGGTGTGATCACCGACGATATCGCCTGCACGGACGGTGGCGAAGCCGATGGTGTCGCGATCTCGTTCGCCAGTGCGACCTTCACGGCCATAGACGGCACATTTGCTTAAGTCCCTGCCTAGGGCATCTGCAACCACTTCACCCATTCGTAAGGCTGTACCTGATGGGGCATCGACTTTATGGCGATGATGGGCTTCGACAATTTCTATATCAACATCGTCACCTAATACGCGTGCAGCAATATCGAGTAATTTGAGCGACAGATTGACACCAACACTCATATTTGGAGCGAGTATAACGGCTACATCTTTTGATGCTTGTTCTATTTCAGCTTTTTGTTCGCTACTGAAGCCGGTTGTGCCAATGACTAAACGGCAGTTGTTCGCTAAGCAATGGGGAATCAATGTCATGGTGACTTCAGGTAAGGTGAAATCGATGATGACATCGGAATCTGCTGTCGCTTGTGCCACATCTTTGCTAATAGCGACATTCAATGTACCTATACCGGCTAGTTCTCCAGCATCCGCACCAATTAAGCTAGACTCTGTACGGTCAATTGCTGCACTGAGCACAAGGCCTTTTGTTTGTTGAACAGCTTGGATTAAGCACCGGCCCATTCTGCCAGCGGCACCATTTACGGCGATACGTGTTGTCATGTTTGGCCTTTAATCTTTAATCGATGGTAAGGAATCAATAATGGAGCTTATTGTAGCGTTAGCAGCCTCTAGCTTAAAGGTTTAATCAAAAAACTCTTTCACTTTATCTAGCCATGAGCTGTGCTGCGGGCTGTGTTTGCTATGGCTGCCTTCTATTGTTTCGGCGAATTGTTGTAATAATTCTTTTTGCGTTTTAGATAATTTCACCGGTGTTTCAATCATCACACGGCACATCAAGTCGCCTGTTACGCCACTGCGAACTGATTTGACGCCTTTGCCACGCAGTCTGAATTGTTGGCCAGTTTGTGTGCCTTCTGGGATTTTCAAACTGGCCTTACCGGCTAAAGTCGGGACTTCTAGCTCGCCACCCAATGTCGCAGTGGTAAAGCTGATCGGTACATCGCAGAATAGGTTGTTGTCATCACGGGTGAAAACATCATGGCGTTGAACCTGTATTTCAACATATAAATCGCCTGGACCTGCACCACCTTGTCCGACTTCCCCTTCGCCTGATAGGCGAATACGGTCGCCGGTATCGACGCCGGCTGGTACTTTAACTGAGAGCGTTTTATGTTCTTGGATATGACCTTCACCATGACAATCAGGACATGGATCTTTAATCATTTGTCCTGTGCCATTACATTGCGGACAGGTTTGCTGAACAGAGAAGAAACCTTGTTGCATTCTGACCTGACCGTGACCACCACACGTGGTACATGTCACAGGTTTTGTGCCAGGTTTAGCACCTGTTCCATCACAGGTTTTACACTCAACACGGGTTGGAATGCGAATTTCGACCGTTTTGCCAGAAACAGCATCTTCTAATGACATTTCTAGGTGGTAACGTAAGTCCGCACCACGGTATCCGCCTTGTCGGCCACCGCCGCCTGATGCACCAAAGATATCATTGAACACATCGCCAAAGACATCACTGAACCCACCAGCACCACGGCCACCACCGCCCATAGACTGATCAACACCAGCATGACCGAATTGATCGTAAGCTGCGCGCTTTTGAGTATCAGATAAAATTTCGTAGGCTTCTTTGGCTTCTTTAAACTTTTCTTCTGTATCAGTATCACCAGCATTGCGATCAGGGTGATATTTCATTGCCATGCGGCGATACGCTTTTTTTATCTCAGCTTCACTCGCTGTGCGTGACACACCTAATACATCGTAAAAATCTTCTTTCGCCATGGGACCTTGCTACCTACTCTTAAATAGAACAAAACAGGCGTAGGTTTCCCCACGCCTGTTCGTCGTTACTGCTTTGATTGACGATTATTTTTTATCGTCGTTGTCATTCACTTCTTCGAACTCAGCATCAACCACATCGTCTGCATCCGCTTTCGGTGCATCTTGTGGTGCTTCACCGGCTTCTGCATTTTCTGCATACGCTTGCTCAGCTAGTTTAGATGATGCTTCAGCTAGTGCTGTTGTTTTAGCTTCTATTTCTGTTTTATTTTCACCTTTTAAGGCTTCTTTAAGTTCTTCAACAGCGGCTTCAATTTTCACTTTTTCATCAGCGTCTAACTTATCACCTAAGTCAGTAATTGATTTCTCAGTGCTGTGTACTAAGCCATCACCTGTGTTACGCGCTGTCACCAACTCTTGGAATAAACGATCTTCTTCAGCATGGGCTTCAGCATCTTGCACCATTTGCTCGACTTCTTCATCAGACAGACCACTTGATGCTTTGATAACGATAGATTGTTCTTTACCTGTCGCTTTATCTTTCGCAGATACATTCAAGATACCGTTAGCATCAATATCGAATGTAACTTCGATTTGTGGCTGGCCACGCGGTGCTGGCGGAATGTCAGATAAGTCAAAACGACCTAGTGATTTATTCGCTGATGCCATTTCACGCTCACCCTGCATGACGTGGATTGTTACTGCAGGTTGATTGTCTTCTGCTGTTGAGAACACTTGATTCGCTTTAGTCGGGATCGTTGTGTTTTTCTCAACTAATTTCGTCATCACACCACCCATGGTTTCGATACCAAGGCTTAATGGCGTGACGTCTAATAGAAGTACGTCTTTGACATCACCGGCTAATACCGCCGCTTGAATAGCCGCACCAGATGCCACTGCTTCATCCGGGTTAACGTCTTTGCGTGGCTCTTTACCAAATAAAGCTTCAACTGCTTCTTGTACTTTCGGCATACGTGTTTGACCACCGACAAGAATTACATCGTCGATGTCTGACATAGATAGACCAGCATCTTTCAATGCTGTTTTACATGGTTCCATACTACGTGTAATTAGGTCTTCGACTAAAGACTCTAATTTGGCACGTGTTAGGCGTAGCTCCATATGTTTGGGACCTGATGCATCGGCTGTGACATACGGTAAGTTAATGTCTGTTTGTTGGCTTGAAGATAACTCAATCTTCGCTTTTTCAGCCGCATCTTTGAGACGTTGCAATGCTAGAGGATCATTTGATAAATCGATGCCTTGGTCTTTTTTGAATTCATCAACAAGATGCTCAATGATGCGTTGGTCAAAGTCTTCACCGCCGAGGAATGTATCACCGTTAGTCGCTAATACTTCAAATTGATGTTCGCCTTCGATATCAGCGATTTCGATAACAGAAACGTCAAATGTACCACCACCCAAATCGTAAACAACCACGGTTGAATCACCACGTTTTTTATCCATACCGTAAGCTAGCGCTGCTGCCGTTGGCTCATTGATAATACGTTTGACTTCAAGACCAGCGATTTTACCCGCATCTTTTGTTGCTTGACGTTGTGAATCATTAAAGTAAGCAGGTACCGTTACAACGGCTTCTGTAACTTCTTCACCTAGGAATTCTTCTGCTGTTTTCTTCATTTTCATCAGAACACGTGCAGACACTTCAGGTGGTGCCATTTTTTTGGCGTTAGCTTCTACCCAAGCATCGCCGTTATCTGCTTCAGCAATCGTGTAGGGGACCATATCGGTATCGCGCTGTACAACATCATCTTTGAATTTACGACCGATAAGACGTTTAATTGCGAATAATGTGTTTTTTGGGTTTGTGACTGCTTGGCGCTTTGCAGATTGACCGACCAACACCTCATCATCTTTTGTAAAAGCAACAATAGAGGGTGTTGTACGATCGCCTTCGCTATTCTCAATAACTCGTGCTGTACCGTCTTCTAGGACTGCGACACAGGAATTTGTTGTTCCTAAGTCAATACCAATAATTTTAGCCATTTTTCTTTCTCCAGTATTCTTAAATGCTTGCTAGCTAAACTAGCTGTTGAGTAGTAAGGTGGGGTAATAAAAATTTATTTCAAGCCCTAGACCACTAAACGATTGTTTTATTGTGAAACGACGACCATTGCTGGGCGAAGTAAGCGGCCATTGAATTGAAAGCCTTTTTGCGCCACTGTGATGACTTTATTTGCTTCAACGCCCTCAACCGGTTGCATTGCCATTGCTTGATGCAATTCTGGGTCAAACTCGTCACCATCGGTAGGATTCACTTGCTCAAGCCCAAATTTAGCAATAGATGACAAGAACATTTTCATTGTCATACCAAGGCCATCACGGACACCCTCCAATGAAGCTTCTTCGCCTGATGCTGCGTTAGCACCCAGTTCCATGCTGTCATACACAGGGAGTAACTCAGACACAAACTTATCTAATGCATGCTTATGGGCATTTTCTAGATCACGTGATTGACGTCGACGGAGGTTTTCCATGTCAGCGCGAGCCCGTAACACTTCTTCCCAATTGGCATCTGCTTTTTGACGAGCTTCTTCTAACAAGGCAGCTAAATCTTCACCCGCTTCTGATTCGGTTACTTCTTCTGTTCCAGCTGTTTCAGGCTGCACAGACTTTACATTTTCTGCTTCGTTTTTATCGATTTCTTCATTACTCATGATGACGTGTTTCCAAATTACTTTATGCCAAGTCAGCTATCTGGGGACGAAAAAGACGATTTCAACCATTGAATAAACTTTTTAGGCCATAAATGCCCATTTTTGTTGTTTATTCACTCTTTCTGAGCCAAACACATTGGCCATCGCTCGCTTTTTCGAGACGTTGTAGATGCGCGTTGTGCGCTTCTAACTCATCATCATTAGCTTTGATCACAGGTAAAGGCTCACGCTTTTTAGTTCGTGATATTCCCGTTTTTTTGGCTTGTGTTTTATCTCTACTCACAACCTCGGCAGTTAAAGATAAGCTTGTCTGACCGCCAGTCATGGCTAAATAAACGTCTGCTAGAATCTCGGAATCGAGCAAGGCACCATGTAACTCACGATTAGAATTATCGACTTCATAACGCCGACAGAGTGCATCAAGGTTGTTTTTTTGACCTGGATGTTTGTCTCTTGCAAGTTTAAGTGTATCTAAAATCGTGCAAATGGTATTAAGTGTGCGTGACTCTGTTTCGATCTTGTGCAATTCATGATCTAAAAAGCCAACATCAAACGCGGCATTGTGGATAATCAGTTCTGCGCCATCAATAAAGCGCATAAAGTCATCCACGATCTCTGCGAACTTTGGTTTATCGGCAAGCGCTTCATTGGTGATGCCATGGACTTCCATCGCACCGGCATCGATCTCACGTTCAGGATTAACATACTGGTGAAATGTTTCCCCCGTTAAGCGTCGGTTGATCAGTTCTACACACCCAATTTCTATAATGCGATGATCATCAGCGGTGCTTAAACCAGTTGTTTCGGTATCCAGTACAACTTGTCGTTTGGTTTGTATTTCTGCCACTGGATACCCTTCAGTTCACTAATGCTTCACGTGCCGCAACAGCGAGTTGATCAGCCCGTTCATTTTCGACATGACCCTGGTGACCTCGGACCCACTCCCATTCTAGCTCATGGCCTTGTGCTGCTTTTTCTAGCCTTTGCCACAGATCTACATTTTTCACCGCTTTTTTCCCCGCGGTCACCCAATTACGCTTTTTCCAACCAGGCAACCATTCCATCATGCCTTTCATGACATATTGGGAATCAGTAGTAATTTTAACTTGGCAGGCACGTTGTAATGCTTCTAAACCAACGATGACTGCCATCATTTCCATGCGGTTATTGGTTGTATCTTTTTCAGCACCTGATAGTTCTTTTTCTGTGCCTTTCGCCCTTAGGATAGTTCCCCAGCCGCCAGGGCCCGGATTACCACTACAAGCACCATCGGTAAATATTTCAACTTGATCCATTTATTTCTTCTCGTGTTGCTGGCTTTGTAACCAAGCTTTTTTTAGGGAAAATTTGTCCTGCCAGCCAGCGTTGCGTCACAGGTGTTAAAGGTACAGTTCTCTTTGTTGCGACCAAAATTTTAACACCAGAAAATACCGGCCAAAAACGATGACCTATTGTCTCTAGTTTTGCCGTCCTATTTAACCATTTTTCTGTTTTTAAGGGTGGCCTAAACATCAACCTTTCGCAGGCTATTACATCAAAATTTAACAGTGATAACCAATCTTTTATTCTAGACTTACCAAAAAAGTGGCCATTCCAAGGCGCACTCCTTTTGCAAGGCAGGACACGTCTCAACCCCCATAAGCTCCATGGGTTAAAACAACAAATAACCATCGTGCCATCGCCCACTAGTACCCTTTCAGCTTCTCTTAGCACTTGATGGGGATCATTAGAAAACTCAAGCACATGATTTAACAATAAGATATCGAGGCTATTGGATTTGAAAGGTAAGGCTTCATTCGACCCATTTACATCAGCGAACTCCGCCATATGCCTTTTGAACTTAGGCATTGTCATATCGGGCAATAAATTAGATTCCCCGCCCAATTGCAGCTGATAATAACCGTGAAAGTGTTCAGGTGTGCTTTGAAAAAGTTGCCATTCTTGCCTTAATACTTCTTGTCCCGCTGGACTCAGCCACCAGTCACTTAACGGGTCAACCTTTTCTTCGATGTAAGAATCTGCCATACCGATACCTTGATCGCATGTAAGTCGCTTTACTAAACCGAAAAGCGTTAAGATGTTTAATTACAGTTGTTATCATTCTACTCTCAAGCGAGTGGCTCGTATAACCCTTACTGAGATTATTTTTAATCATGTCCTTGCTGTCTGTCCATACTATACCGATTCTTGAAGATAATTATGTTTGGCTAATACAAGCCTCCAATTCTCAAGCAGTCATCGTCGTTGACCCAGGTGATGAAGTGCCAGTGTTGGCCTATATTGAAGCGCATAACCTTATCCCGGTTGCCTTGCTCATTACCCACCATGATTATGACCATGTTGACGGTATAAAGCCTTTTTTAGCTGAATATGATGTGCCTGTTTATGGTCCTGCTGATGAACTGATTCCAGGCATGACTTATCCTTTAAGTTCGACAGAACAACTTTCTGTTCACGCTGATTTTCCTTCTGTCCAAGTCTTAGATGTCCCAGGTCATACACGTGGCCATATCGCTTACCTTATCGATAACTGTTTATTTTGTGGTGACACCTTATTTGCAGCAGGTTGCGGGCGTTTGAGAGGTGGCACCCACGAACAACTGTTTTCATCACTGAAGCAAATTAGTCGGTTGCCACCCACCACAAAAATTTATTGTTCGCACGAATATACCGAAGCAAACTTAGCGTTCGCTCGTGCTGTGGAGCCGAGTAATTTGGATGTTGCTGAGCGGCAAGAAAAGGTTGCTTCCCTAAGTCAGCTTGGCAAAGCTACTTTGCCCAGCCATTTAGCATTAGAATTAAAGACCAACCCTTTTTTGCGTTGCCATAAAACAAGTGTGATTGGCGCTGTTAAACAACAAGTTTCAGAGCGTTTGGGCGATGAACAGGCCGTTTTCACGGCCTTACGGCAATGGAAAGATAAGTTTTAGCTATCTGAGCTCTGCTTATCTAATGTCACATGTGGGTAAGGAATAGAGATATTGTGCTCATCAAATGCTAATTTAATTTGTTCTATCAGATCGGCACGTACACCCCAATAGTCATCACTTTCTACCCAAGGCCTCACGTTAAAATTAACACTGCTATCAGCCAGTTCTGATACTGCAACAGCAGGGGCTGGATCACTTAACACAAGCTCATGTGCATCTAAAATGGATTCCATTACTTTCTTTGCTTCCAACATATCATCGTCGTAGCCAATGCCAAAAACCAAATCGATTCTTCGTGTTGCTTTGGCTGAATAATTGGTAATCGCACCCGAATATATTTGTCCGTTCGGTACAGTGATTTCACGGTTATCGCCCGTTTTCATAACTGTACTAAAAATGCTGATTTGTTCTACCACACCTACAACACCACCAGCTTCTATGAAATCACCTGATTTAAAGGGTCTAAAGACAACGAGCATGACACCCGCAGCAAAGTTTTGTAATGAGTTTTGTAATGCCAAACCTACTGCTAGACCGGCCGCACCAATTAATGCAATCAATGACGTTGTATCAACATCCAGCTGATCCAAGGCCGCGACAATGACCATTAATAATAAGATTGCTTTTACGATCGAGCTAATGAAATTGATCAAAATATCATCAAGCTCTGATTTGGCCATCATCTTAACCAATAATCCCACAAGCCATTTCACTACAATTCGACCAAGCAAAAGAATTGCTAACGCTATCGCTATATTCACAACCCATTCCATCATTGAAACATCCCCTTAGAACTTAATTATTCTGTTCAATTGCATTAATAATATCTGCAATTAATTCTGGGCCTTCATAAATAAAGCCACTATATATTTGCACTAAGCTCGCACCTGCCGCTAGTTTTGCCATAGCATCTTGGCCGGACATAATACCGCCAGCTGCAATAATGGGCATATGTTCAGGTAATGCCTGTTTAAATTGACGAACCACTTCCGTGGATTGTTCAAAAACGGGTTCGCCACTGAGTCCCCCTGCTTCTTCAGCATGAGGCAGACCAGTCACTTTATCTCGTGCCATGGTGGTATTAGTCGCAATCACACCATCAATTTCGAACTCAGCAAAGGTCTCTGCCAATTCTTGCACTTCTGCCAACTCCAGATCTGGCGCCACTTTAACTGCCATTGGCACGTAGCGATTCGTCTGCTGATGCAAAGCGGTTTGTTTTTCTTTCAAACCACCTAACAAGGCTTTTAATGACTCACCAAATTGTAACTTTCTCAGACCCGGTGTATTTGGTGATGAAATATTAATCGTCACATAATCCGCTTGTTGATAGACCTTTTCTAAGCCAATTAGATAATCATCTAATGCATTTTCAACTGGTGTATCAATGTTCTTACCAATATTAATACCCACCAATGCATCGACTTGTGCAGATTTCACTTGTTCGAGTAGATGGTCCACTCCCAGATTATTAAACCCCATACGATTAATGATGGCATTGGCTTCTTGTAAGCGAAATAACCGTGGTTTTGGATTACCCGGCTGTGGCCTTGGCGTCACAGTGCCAATTTCAACAAAACCGAAACCTAATGCCGACAAAGCGGGTAAATAATCACCATTTTTATCCAAACCAGCTGCCATACCCACTTTATTTGGGAAAGTGAGCCCCATCACCTCAACCGGTGTTGCGGCTTGTGGTGGGTAAATCAACGACAGTAATTTAAGTTTGTGTGCCCACTTAATACCATTCATGCCAAGATGGTGAGATGTCTCATCATCAAGCTGAAATAAAATAGCTCGTAGTAATTGATAGAGCATTAAACTGTGCCTAAGCTGAGCTGATAGCCGGTGAACTTGCGAATGTTTAGTACACCGATATCTAAAATCAAATATTGGCCTTTAATACCTTGTAAAACACCGGTAATTTCTGGCGTTTTATCGAAATTCAACGATTTTACTTTTTCTGGATATCGTTCAACCGGGTAACGGATATCCAACACAGCCTCATCATCCAACTGCATAATCGCATCATCACCAAATCGTTTTTGCAATTCAATGATTTCTTCTTTACAGGCCTTCATTAGTGTTTGTCTTACTTGCAATAAACCTAATGGCTCAGCATCGCCTTTTAACATTTTCCGCCAATCTGTCCGGTCAGAAACATGGCTTTTGAATATCACTTCCACAAGGCCAGATTGATAACGACTTTTGACCCTAAAAATGGGTAAGGCTTGTGTTGCACCCTGATCAATCCAACGTGTTGGTATTTGATTGCCACGTGTGATACCGACTTTAATACCTGAACTATTGGCTAGATAAACAAAATGGTCTTGCATGCAGAACTGTTCACCCCATTCCGGCTCACGACATGTGCCTGCAGCGTAGTGACATGTTTCGGGTCTCATGATGCATAAATCACATTGAGCAAGACTTTGTGAGCAGGGGAAACAGTAACCACCACTAAAACTCTTCTTCGTCTTGCGGCCACATGCCTGACAATTGATTTCACCCTGAAAGGTTAAGCTAATGGTTTGACCAATCAAATCGTTCATTGATTGGCGATCCTCACCTAAGACCATTTCATAATGTGCTAAACTGTCCTGTAATTTTGGCAATGACACGGCCATTTTTGACACATTTCCTGCTATTTCGCTCACATCACTACTCCGATCAATTTTAACGCACTATCTTAACTCAAACAGACTCACCCGACGTACAAGTCTTTATAAAAGTTTTTTTATTAGGGGCGCCTAAACCATCTATGCAACTTATTATTTTAAACTTATGTCGTAAGCAATCATGTTTAGTGAAAAGTTGTAACGCTCTAGTACAAATTAAGATTAATAATCAGGGGTAAAGCTTGACTGAAAAAATAGCTGTGGTTGGAACTGGCATTGCTGGTATGGCGAGTGCATGGCTACTAAGTCAACGCTATGAGGTGTTGTTAATAGACAAAAACGTTTACATCGGCGGCCACACCAATACTATTAATGTGAATCACCCAGAGACCGATGTTGTCACTGCTGTCGATACCGGCTTTATTGTCTATAACGAACCCAATTACCCTCACCTCGTTGGACTGTTTGATACCTTAGGCGTTGCGACTAGGCCCACATCGATGACTTTCTCTGCTTCGATTTTGGATTCTGGCCTTGAGTATGCTGGTAATAATCTCGATACGCTTTTTGCTCAACGCCGTAATCTTGCCTCGCCTCGCTTTATTAAATTGGTTTATGACATTGTTAAATTTAATAAGCATGCAAAAGAGCTAATTCAACAAAAAAATCATGCTAGAGAGGATCTAACACTCGGCGACTTTTTATCAGAGCTAAACATTGGACAAGCCATGCAAAATGATTACTTGCTGCCTATGGCTGCGGCTATCTGGTCCTGTCCTCCCCAACAAATGCGCGCTTTCCCCGCTAAGAGTTTTGCTCAATTTTTTAACAACCATGGCTTGTTGAATATTAGTGATCGGCCCCAATGGCGTACTGTTATCGGTGGCAGCCAACGTTATGTTGAAAAATTGATCGCCTCTTTTTCTGGCGAAGTGATCACGGGAAATGGTGTAAAACAGGTAGAGCGAAGCACTGACTGTGTCACTTTAACGTTAGAAGATGGCCAACAATATGTCGTTGATCAAGTCGTGCTAGCCACTCATGCTGATGAAGCACTAGCCACGCTATCAAAGTCTTCTGATCAAGAGAAGTTAGTGTTGTCAGCATTCCGTTATCAAAACAATGACACCTACCTACATACCGATGCAGCCCTAATGCCAAAACACCCTAAAGTGTGGTCTTGCTGGAATTATTTGGCGGAGCGGAGCGGAGAATCTCTACCCTCTGTTTCTATTAGCTATTGGATGAATGCCTTACAAGGTCTCGAAGACTCACAAGATTATTTCGTGAGTTTAAATCCTATCCACGCCATCGATCCTGACAAAATTATTCAACGCATCCATTATGAGCATCCCGTTTTTGACACACAGGCAATGGCATCACAACCTCTCTTAGCATCACTGCAAGGTCAAAACAGAACTTGGTTTGCAGGTAGTTATTTTGGTTATGGTTTTCATGAGGATGCCTTGCGCTCTGCTGTTGCTGTCGCTACAGCCCTAGACGTCCCTATCCCATGGGAGAAACAATAAACCATGGCAAGTAAACTCTTTTTAGGCCAAGTGATGCATCAACGCATGATGCCCATGGCTTATCGCTTTGCCTACCGAATTTTTGGTCTGTTAATCGATGTTGATAGCATTGAGTGTGAAGCAGGAACTTTAAAATGGTTGAGCTTAAACAGGTTTAATTTGCTGAGTCTGAGAACACGTGATCACGGTCCTCGTGATGGTAGTGCCTGGCGGCCTTGGGTGGAAAAAACCCTCGCTGAATCAGAGATCCATGACGTTACAAGTATTCGCTTGTCGTGTTTTCCACGGGTCTTAGGTTATGGCTTTAATCCGTTATCTGTTTGGTATTGCCAAAATAAAATGGATGAAACCATCGCTATTATCAGCGAAGTCAGGAATACTTTTGGGGGTGTTTATCACTATGTTCATCACCTCAATGGCGACCCGTTGCATTGGCCGGTCGAGTGTATTGCTGATAAACGTTTTCATGTTTCGCCTTTCATCGATATGGATCAGGAATACCACTTTAAATTCAGCCAAACCGACAATCACTTTGGCGTCCTAATCAATGAATACCAAAAGGGTGAACTTCACCTTATTGCATCACAAGATGCCGAACTTAGGGCTTTTAGTAACCGAAATTTACTTAAGGCCTTTTTTATGATGCCGATGATGTCTTTCAAGATCATGGCCATGATTCATTGGCACGCACTAAAAATCTGGCTCAAAGGCGGCAAATTTCACAGTTACGATGAAACGTCACAACAAGAGGTTAAAAGCGAATGGATAGTCAAAACCCGCAAATAAAATTATTGCCTGACCCAAATGCACCCATTGCCATTAAGCTGCTGTATCAAGTACTGGCTAATTGCCAATACGGCTGCTTACACATTTCTACCGACAACGATACCTTTTTAGTTGAAGGTGAACACCCAGGGCCAGATGCCAATATCACTATTCATAACCCCTTAAAAATCATTCGCAAACTGAGTCGTGATGGTGATATTGGTTTTGCTGAGGCTTATATGCAAGCCGATTGGGATACCGATAACTTGTCTGATTTTTTGTACTGGGCAACATTGAACTTAGCCGCTTTATCTGCTCATCTTGAAGCCAATCGTTTCGTTCGATTATTCAACCGCCTGCGACACCTAACGCGACGTAATAGTCAGCGAGGCAGTCGCCGTAATATCTCTGCCCACTATGACCTCGGCAATGATTTTTATCATCTTTGGCTAGACTCTACGATGACCTATTCTAGTGCCGTATTCACTAATGAACATGACACACTTGAGCAAGCTCAAAACCAAAAATACGAGCAATTATTAACCTCCCTAAATGCCAAACCAGGCCAACATATCTTGGAAGTTGGCTGTGGCTGGGGTGGTTTTGCAGAACATGCTGCAAAGCAGGGCTATCGCGTAACAGGTGTGACTTTATCTACCGAACAACTCGACTGGGCTATACATCGTATTGCAGACGCAGGATTGTCTGACCTCGTTGAATTAAGGCTACAAGACTATCGTAATATCGAAGATCAATTTGATCACATTGTGAGTATTGAAATGTTTGAGGCTGTTGGCGAAAGTTACTGGCCTAGTTTTTTCGATACACTTTTTGCTCGCTTGAAACCGGGCGGGCGTATTGCGCTGCAAACTATCACCATTAGTCATGCTTACTTTGATCAATATCGCCAAAACGTCGATTTCATCCAACGCTATATTTTCCCTGGTGGCATGTTGCCTTCACCAGAAGTCTTTGCAGACCATGTCAAACAAGCCGGTTTTTACCTAGAGCGTGCTGAAAGCTATGGTAAGGATTACGAAAAGACCGTGTTAGCTTGGCATCAGCGTTTTAATGATGTTGTTCACCAAGTAGAGCACCTAGGCTATGACGACGCCTTTATTCGCATGTGGCGTTATTATCTATCCTATTGTGAAGCGGGCTTTAAGGATGGCCGCACCAGTGTCTATCAATATCTCATGTCCAAACCCACCTAATCATGTCCCGTACTAGCTGTTACTGGTTCTATGGATTACCGGGCCTACCGTTAGCGGCACTGGGACTGCCCCTCTATATTTACCTACCTACTTTTTATGCCGAACAACTGGGCTTAGGATTAGCGGCAGTCGGCACAGCACTGTTAATTGCAAGAGTAACAGACGTCATTAGTGATCCTTTAATTGGCTTTTTATCTGACTGGCTTCCTCTTCCTTCCAGACGAAAATGGTTAATGGCGATTGCGACACCGCTGTTGATTATCGCTATTTTAGCCCTCTTTATCCCACCAGCGGATAGTGGTTTTTATTGGCTTTTAATGTGGAGTTTACTGGTCTATCTAGCATGGAGTTTATTGACTTTACCCTATACTGCTTGGGGTGCGGAATTGTCGAACGACTACGACCGGCGCAGTATGATCACAGCCAGCCGAGAGAGTTTTGTTTTACTGGGTACTTTAGTGGCGGCTGGTCTACCGTTAATGATAGGAACTGGGAGCGATGAGCCTGGTGAAGCCTTGGCTGTTTTAGCTCAATTTTTAGCCTTTTTATTACCCATTACTGTTATATTGTGTTTGTGGAAAGTACCAGAGCCTAACCGCCGTAGCGATGCAATTGACTTTTGGTCAGGTCTTACCCTTCTGAAGGAAAACAGGTTGTTTTCCCGGCTGTTATTCGCCTATTTCATGAATGGCATTGCTAATGGTTTACCTGCCACTTTATTTTTGCTCTTTGTCAGTTATGTTCTGGTCATTCCTGAACAGTTTGGATTGCTCCTTTCGGCGTATTTCATCAGTGGCCTAATTGGGCTTCCCATCGGTATTAAACTTGCTCAGCGTTATAGCAAACACCGTATCTGGGGTACCTCAATGCTGTGGGCTGTCATCATTTTTGCTTGGGCACCCACTCTCGGCGCAGGCGACTTTGTTCCATTTCTAATTATTTGTATTTTGTCTGGTTTAAGTCTAGGGATTGATATGGCTTTGCCTGCTTCGATTCAAGCAGATGTCATCGACCTTGACAGTGCCAGGGGGGGAGGCCAACGCAGTGGCTTTTTCTTTGGCCTCTGGGGTATGGCTACCAAGTTATCATTGGCATTAGCTGTCGGTATTGCTTTTCCCTTATTGACCTTATTCGGTTTCGATACGCAAAACCTGTCTACAGAAAATAATTTATTCGCCTTATCTGCACTTTATGGCCTATTACCCATTCCCTTTAAGCTCATTGCCGCATGGACTATATGGCAATTTCCACTGGACCGTGCTGAGCATAAAGCACTTCAGCAGCAACTCAATTGAGGAACCCTTGTATGAAAAACCCACTCCTAGTTCTAGTGCTATTTTTAATATCAGGTTGTAGCAATATGTCAGTAGAGCAGTATCGTGATTCAACACCTCAACTCGTTCTGGAAGATTACTTTCTAGGTGAAACAAAGGCATGGGGAATTTTCCAAAACCGTAGCGGAGCCATCGAACGGCAGTTCACCGTTGATATCCTCGGGAAAATGGTTGATGGCAACTTAGTCTTAGAAGAAGATTTTATCTATGCTGATGGCACCTTGGATCGCCGTGTCTGGACTATTAATAAAATTGATGATCAACACTATGAAGGTCGTGCCTCGGATGTCATTGGCCACGCCACTGGTCATGTTTCTGGTAATGCGCTCAATTGGTCCTATACCCTCGATTTACCCTATAAAAATGGCACCATTGAAGTTCAATTTGATGACTGGATGTTTCTACAACCCGACGGGGTATTACTTAACAAAGCCAAAATGACCAAATTTGGTTTTTATTTAGGTGAAGTGACTCTGGTTTTCCAAAGGAAATAACCATGATTAACACTCGTTTCTTCATTAGTTTTCTTGCACTGCTATATCTAAACCCCGTATTGGCGACTCCCGTATCTCACCCCCATTTTCAACCTATGCGTGGTGAAATTGAATTGAAGTCGACGGCCACAGTGACATGGCTGGCTTTCATTGACGTTTATGATGCTGCGCTTTATGTTGGCGACGGCGCTCAGCCGACTACACTACTCGAAGGCCCCTCGCCCTTCTCTCTTGAACTACGGTATAAAGTTTCCCTATCAAAAGCACAATTAATTGAAGGCGCTGATGTGGCATTAGGCCGGCAGCACTCTGAGCAATATAATGCCCAATATCGATCTGATGTTGATGCTCTACATCAGTACTATCATGATGTCATTGAGGGCGACCGATTTAGATTGGATATCTCCGATGAACATGGTCTAGTATTATTCTTTAATGATGAATTGGTATATGAAAATAGTAATGCGGCTTTTGCCAAATACTATGTCGGATTATGGCTAGCTGAGAACCCATTGTCAGACAGAGTTAGGGACGGCCTACTGGATTGGTAATCAACTGCTTGCTGCTTGCTTACGTATCAAACGAAGTAAGCCACCAATAATGGGTAATTTCATATAAAACTGTTCACTGGCATCCCAGTAATCAATATGCTCTGAGACTAAACCTTGCTGATCAAACACTACTCGGCTGACTCCAGTTAACTTAAAGGTTTTATTCTTTAAAGAGCCCGTGAACTGCCACTTGATATAAGCCAAATCGCCTTCAAGGATCGATTCTTCAACGATGAACTTAGGAGCTGTCAGCGTATTGAACATATGATAAAAAATCGTGCTAATACGTTCTACGCCATACACATCGTTAAACGGATCTTTAAAGCGTGCTTGTTTAGTAAAAATGGCTGACACCCTCGCTAAGTCATCTCGTGTCATCTGCTCATAAAAGTGGATATAGCTTGCTAAAGCTTTTGTCTGATCTGCCATTTATTTACCCGTCAGTTTGTTGATCAATACGAAATAAAGCCGATAAGGCAAGCATTCCAACAGCTTCAAAATATAAGTAAACCTTTTTGGAAATGTAATCTCAAAGCTTTCATTATCTAATGCTGAGATAATTCTATCAGCCGCCTCTTCTGCTGTTATTTCTACCGGCATGCTGAAATCATTCTGAGCTGTCAAAGGCGTCGTAACAAAGCCTGGATTAACTACCCTTAATAATACGCCCTGCTGTTTTAGTGGAGTGTGTAAAGCTTCAGCAAAATTAATTAATGCGGCCTTGGTCGCTCCATAGGGTGCCGCATCAGGCAACCCTCTATAACCTGCTACGCTCGACATTAATAGGATTTGTCCTGATTGCTTTGATTGCATTACCGGCAGGATGCACGCCAAACCATTCATCACACCCAAGTAGTTCACTCGATTAAGTCTGTAAACCAAATCGATATCGAATTCTTCCAAAGGCATCGGTGTGTAATCACCTGCATTGAGAACCACCAACTCAGGTATCCCTAACTCTTCACAGATATCGTCATAAACCTGTTGGTGAAGCGCTTGATCGGTGACATCCAGTACACGATAGCTGATTGAACGACCCAATTCTTTGACCGCTTGTAACTTTTGCTCTGTCCGGCCTGATATCACTACTTGCCAACCTTCACGATCTAAGGCTAAAGACAACGCTTTCCCTATCCCTGTCCCCCCGCCTGTAACCCAAGCTAATTTTTGGTCATGTTCTGATGGCATTCTATTGTCCTTTGGCATTCTATTGTCCCATCGTTTTTAGTTGGACATAGCTTTAACGCCCTAGTTCTATCGTGTTTCTAAATTAAAGCTCGCGTAATAAATGTATCGGCGGGACAGTCAAAACCGTTCGGCTGGCAAATAAACCGATAGCGACAATAATCGCCAAGCCTGCACTTGGCCCTAGCCCCCAAAGTATGGGATGCCAACTTGGATCACCTTTAAATACAAATACCTGTAGGCCATAAAGACTCGCCTCTGCGCCGACAGCAGCTAATAAACCAGCAAATAGGCCAAGCGACCCGAACTCAATCAACAGCGATTGCTGTATGAGGGCTTTCTTAGCACCCAATACCCTTAATAACGCACCTTCTTCTAGCCGAGCTTCTAGCGTCGCACTCACACTGCCTAGTAGTACAAGTGCTCCAGCCCCTAAAATACATATCAACACCAACTCTATCGCTTGTGATAATTGGCTGATCACGATTTGTATCTGACTTAAAATATCCGATATATTCAAAATAGAGACCGTTGGAAACAATGACATTTTTTTGTAAAAACTAGGCGTATTGTCGCTGCTAATAAAGAGGCTGCTGACAAAGTTAGCTGGTGTCTTTTCTAGTACTCTTTTAGGTAAAATCAGATAAAAATTCGGTTGCATTGAACTCCAATCGACCGTTCGAATTGAAGTAATCGGTAGCGTGACAACATTACCTCCAATATTAATACTGAGTGTATCTCCTATGGTCAGGTTGGCTTCTTTTGCCACGCGTTGTTCTATCGACAGCCCTTGCGCCGTATAGTCACCGGCTATCACTTTGGTGCCTTTACCAACGACCGTTGACCAGGTCAGATTCATCTCTCTGCTGTATAATTCAGGTTCTCGTTGACCTCGTGGATAAAGGCTTCGTACTGATTGCTCGTTTGCCGCGATAACCCGGCCTCGCACCATGGGATACCAGTCTGAACGTTCAATGCCCAAACCGGCTGTCGCCTCATCAATCAATTCGAGCTGATTTGTTTGTACGTTAAATAGATAATGATTGGGTGCCTCTGCTGGCAGTTGCTGCTGCCAATCGGCTATTAAACTCGATTTCACACCGATTAGCACTAAACCTAACATGATAATTAGAGTGAAAACAGAGAGCTGGAACAAGTTCGGTAGCAGTCGGCGATAGAGCGCTGCAAAGCCAATTTGCCAGCCACTGGTCGCTCCTGAAGTCAGGCCTCGGCCAAGTTTAAAGATCAGCCAACCTGCCAAACTGACGACTATGCCCACCACCAGCATCGTTAACATCATAATACTAGGCAATACCCAACCGTTAGTATAAACACACATCAAGCCAAACATAGCCGTTGAGCCAACGATATAAACCAGCACTGTATTAGGTGCTACTTTCGCTGTAGATTGTAGCACCGACATCGGCGATACCCGTATCAAACTCTGTAACAGGGGAAGACAAAATGCGATGATGGAAACAAACCCGGTGGCAGCACCCAGCCATAGGCGGCCGGCGGCCGGTTCAGGCAAAGTCGTCGACATTAAACCTGATAGCAAAGATGAAATAACACCTTGGCCAAACCAACCCAATATCAGGCCTAGCGTCGTACCAATGATAAGTAAAATACCAAACTGTATTGTTAATAATTTTGTTAATGCGAACGGTGTTGCGCCTAACGTTTTTAATACCGCTAGCTGCATCAAATGTCTTTTTACATATCGTACCGAGGCTAATGCCACGGCAATACCTGATAGAAATACCGCTAAGGTGCCAGATAATAATAAGAAAGATTCTGCTTTTGAGATGGTATCACCAATCCGTTCCCCTTTTTGAATAGGTGTTCGCCAACGTTGTCCTTCACTAAGTTGCGGTGTTACCCATGACTCAAACTCTGTCAAAGCTTCTCGTTGACCAGCGAGTAATAAAGCGTAATTAACGCGACTGCCCGGTATGATTACTTGTGTTGCTGCCAAATCAGCTTGATTCATAACAGCACGAGGGGAGATTGCAAAATTTGAGCCTGTTGAGCCTGGGTCCCTCACCAGATATTGGCTCACTGTCAATGTCGTTTCCCCTACTTCAACTTGCTCACCTAAGCTAATATTCAACAAGCTTGCTAATCTTGATGACAGCCAAATATTGCCTTTTTTCGGGGAACCTGAATAAGCATCACCCTTGCCAAATAAGCTGCGGTCGATCAGGAATTGGCCTTTTAAGGGATATGTGTCTGTCACAGCACTAATCTGACTCAGCTGTAGTGCGTCACCAGCAAATAACATGGTTCGGAAACCCACTCGGCTTGCTTGTTGTAATGACAGATGTTCTGCCTTTTGTTGCCATTGGCCTGGTATAGGGTCATCAGAGCTGATTAATCTATCCGCCGCTAGCAAATTAGCGGATTCTTGTTCAAAAGACAGTGCCAGCCTGTCAATAAATAAGCTGATCGACGTGACGGTGGTGACCGAAATAATCAATGCAAATAACAAGGCCAGTAACTCGCCACTACGAAGATCTCTTGTCAGTAAACGGAGTGCAAAAGGCATTGTTATTGCTCCGCTATTTGGCCAGCTGTCATAACTAGATGCCGATCACATTGCTTAGCCAACTCATTATCATGGGTCACCATCACTAGCGTCGTACCCTGCACACGATTAAGCTCAAATAATTGCTCAATGATGATCTTCCCATTGTCTTGGTCGAGGTTGCCTGTTGGCTCATCTGCAAACAAAATTTTAGGGCCAGAGGCATACGCTCTGGCAATAGCAACACGCTGCTGTTCGCCACCTGAAAGCTGATTAGGGTAATGTGTTAAACGGTGGGATAGCCCCACCCTTTCTAATAATGATTCTGCCTTCTGCCGCGCATTGGCATCCCCTTTTAGTTCGGCAGGCAACATGACGTTTTCTACTGCTTGTAAACTCGGTAATAGATGAAACGATTGGAAAATAAAACCGACATAGTCAGCTCGCAATTCAGCCCGCTGCTCTTCATCTAAACGCGATAAACTTTGTTCAAAAAGATTGATTTCCCCTGAGGTGTTGACGTCCAGACCAGCCAACAGACCTAGTAGCGTCGACTTACCAGAACCCGATGCCCCCACAATAGCAACTGACTCGCCTTCCTTGATTTCTAAGTTGACCCCCTTCAATATAGTCAAATCACCGGTATTTGCGGCTACCGTATGTGTTAAATTACTGACTTTAATTGCAGGATTTTGCACCATGTTATTCCGTCCTAATTCTAGGTTGTTGTCATTTATTCAAGCATTCATACCTATCGTACTGGCCACATTGATGACCATTAGCACCGCATCAGCTTCTACCCTACTGGTGATGGGAGACAGCCTGAGTGCAGCTTATAATCTCCGACAAGATCAAGGTTGGGTTAGTTTACTGCAAGCTCACCTTTCTGAAACGTACAGTGATATTGACGTTGTTAATGCCAGTGTCAGTGGCGAAACAACACAAGGTGGTCTAGCTCGTTTTCAACAATTATTGACAGAACATCAACCTTGTTGGGTTATTTTAGAGCTGGGCGCTAATGATGCTCTTCGCGGTTATCCGCTGACCTTGACAAAACAAAATCTAGAGAACATGGTTAAGCAATCTCAACAAGCTAGCGCTAAGGTCTTGCTTATCGGTAATCAAATCCCATTAAACTATGGCAAACGCTATACCGACCTTTTTTATGGGCTCTATAATAAAATTGCGACAGAGTATCAAACTGCTTACATGCCTTTTATGCTTGAAGATGTCGCGCTTAACAAAGCACTGATGCTGTCAGATGGACTGCATCCTAATGAAGCCGGTCAAGTCATCATCTTAGCTAATATCCTGCCGTACCTCATCCCTATTCTAGATTAAGGCCTGCTCTAATCCTTTGCGGGAGCGCTCAATCTCCAGGGTTTTCCTTGGCATTTATCTATTAATTTACAATATTTTGTACAGCCCCGGCACGGTAATCTTGTCGGTTTGTTATCTGATATCGATGTCTTCATGCTATCTCGTCTTCTGCCTGTATGGATTGAATTGTATTTAGCCACGTCTGACACACATCCGATTGCTAGCAAACACTCGCTTTGCGGCCGACATGTTCGAATCTTATGCGATTCAAGTTTGTCATGATATATCTCTGCGCTACTGCCTATCAGGATCATACCTTCATGACATCTATTTTACCTATTGCGTCGTTCTGTCGCACATGCATATACAAGACTATGCGTTTTTAGTAGTCTCTGTGTAGTCGAGCCAGTGTTGATAACCTGTTGATGACCAACATTTAGTGACATCACCAGGGATATGCTCAATTTCATTCTCTGCTAGTAGCTCGTGGTGAATATTGGCGATTTGCCCGGTTATAATTATCCCATCACCCCAAACTGCCTTTATTTTAATCAGTTGATTGAGCTGTTTTGAATTTATTCTATTATTGCCAAATAAAATGAGAGGTTGTTCTAATGATTTATTCAGTCTAGGTAAGACCGCTAAATCTTCTATCTGGTCAATTGCATTCACGCGAATACCTGAGTCGACTAACAAGCCACAACTTAACCAGTAATCTGTAGTGACTACACCAGCATCAATATTGACTAGCCATAGACTGGCTCGAACAGACTGCTTATTAACACGTACGGCCATTAGCGTCGTTTGTTTTTGCCAGCACTGTTGCCATAATTGCTGCTCCAATTGATAACCTAGATGCTTTATCTGCCAACGACCTTGTAGTTGTTCTGAAACAGGTAAATAGACATTCTCACATAAGCTGTAAAATGGCATTGATTTACTAAATTGAGCAAATAATGGATCTAAGTTCCTCTGCTTTAATTCCACAATCGCACTGAACAAGAATTGTTGTTCATTTCGCCAGGCTTCTGTCGTGGGACTCGCTTGTTGCTCAACATCATCGGCATCAAGTAATGCCGCAACCTTACTGATAGCGACTCCTCGATCTAGCCACTTCAAAATTTGATTGATTTGTTCAATATTGTCCTCACTGTATAAACGATGTCCTTTTGGCGTTCTTAGTGGGTTGATTAGGCCATATCGACGTTCCCAAGCTCTAAGCGTAACCGCTGCAACGCCCGTTTTTTGGCTAGCCTCTCTTATATTGACGTAATGTTCAGGTGTCATTGGAATTTATTCATTTTTTTACGGTCAACATAGCATATAACCACTTCGCCCTTTGTGTCACTATCACATCTCTCAATACAGTCTAATTTACCTTATCCACGGATACAGACAAGGCTATACAAAAATACAAGTTTGTATAACTACGTATTACAAAACTCATTCACGCTCCCTAGAATACAGCTCATGCCAATTTTATGTTGGCACTCATAACCAACGACAACGTTGTCGTTACTTAGTTTATACATTGTACTTTTTTTATCCAGGAGTTTTACCATGAAAAAGCTTTTGATTAACGTCAGATATTGGCTTGCGCCGATATTGATCATTGTGACACTGCTTAGTGTCATTATGGGCGGTATGTTTGTTTGGGTTGGTGTCGTATTATTCGGTGTCGGCATCATCTTAGATACCATTACTATGCCTTTCCACCCACCAGGTGCAGGTTTTGATGAAAACGGCGATACAAACGGTATGCCAGCTCTTCAAAACACTGTAATGTACGTAATGCTACCTGTCTTCGCTTTATTGCAAGTCGCTCTAGCATGGCGTGTAATGCAATACGTCGATGGCGCTGTCATCGGTGAAGCAACTATGGTTGGTATTTTACCATTCCAACTATCAGGTATCACTGGTGTTGAATTAGTCGGTGCGGCTATCTCTACAGGTATCTTCGCTGGTATCGGTATTATCTACGGTCATGAGTTATCTCATACTAAAGGTTTCGCCTTCGTTATCTCTCGTCTTATGATGGGTTTAAGTGGTTCATCTCACTTCTCGTATGCTCACGTGTACAACCATCACTTAGAGTTAGCACATGAAGATGATCCTGCTACGTCTCCTCGTGGTCGTTCTATCTACCGTCACTTCTGGTTGTCTCATTTCGGCCAATCTAAGTTCTTATACAAAATGGAACAAACTCGCCTTTCTAAATTAGGTAAGTCTTTCATTTCACTTGATAACCGTTGGATCCGTGGTTACTTCATGAGCCTACCTACTATGCTCCTGTTCACATGGGCTGGTGGTGCTGTTGGTATCGCTGCTATGTTCTTAGTATGGACAATCTCTAACTTTGAGTTAGAAGCATTGAACTACATGGAACATTACGGCCTTATCCGTGAGAAAGGTCAACCTATTGACTACCGTCATTCTTGGGATAACAGCAACTTGTTCACAAGTTGGTTCTTCATTGAAATCGGTCGTCAAGGTGATCACCATGACCGTGGTGAAACACACTTCTGGGAATTAGATGAAGTGGGTTCTCCTGATGCGCGTTGGGGTTACTTCACAGAGTTTACTGTGGCGCTTATCCCACCTTTATACCATATGGTTATGAAGAAAAAACTCGCTACATGGGACAGAGACTTCGCTACTGAAGGCGAATTAGAAATCGCTGCTAGAATCAATACTCAAGCTGGCTA